>Ga0208904_1000910_pt1 | contig 21827 bp, 19 predicted proteins | sample AntAceMetag02UKB_FD_184774 | JGI IMG/M metagenome (GOLD analysis project Ga0208904, IMG submission 184774) | Saline lake microbial communities from Ace Lake, Antarctica - Antarctic Ace Lake Metagenome 02UKB (SPAdes) (version 2) | ecosystem: Environmental > Aquatic > Non-marine Saline and...
ATTTTAATTTGTTGGCACTGTTCTGGGTGAGGGGAGGAAAGTCCGGACACTTGCTTTTCTTTCGGGAATTGCAGAACGGTAGCGGGTAACACCCGTCAGAGCATTCTTCATTACATTCAGAATACTCGAGTCGAAAGTCGAAAGTTGAAAGTCGAAAGGAAAAAATTTGATCCTTCCTCATTGGTGGGTAAACTGCAAATTTTCACCTTATGGACTTTATAGGCTTTACAAACTTTTGACTCACTTCGAGTGTAGCGAGGAGTGCTTAGAGGTGCGAGCAGAGACGCTGAAATTCGAAAGAAAATCAGGCGTTCTAACATTTAGGACGTAGCCCCTCACTCAGATTGGCATTTTGTTTTTGCAAATTTTAATTTGTGATGCCAATTTGGGTGAGGGGGTGAAACGGCTAAATCCTTACCTAAGTGCAAGGTCGTGCCCAGCACTTTGAGCATAAGCTCAAAGTGCTGGTCAAAAGTTTGTAAAGTTCATAAAGTCAAAAGTCAAAAAATTTGCTCTGCAAATTTTTTCCTTTCGACTTTCAACTTTTTACTTTCGACTAGCACTTTGTTCGCTTGCGAACAAAGTGCTGGGAGTGCCGCTTGAGAAGGTTGGCAACAATCTTCCTAGATAAATGACTATCTATAACAGAATCCGGCTTATAGATATAAAAGAACATACAAAAAACCTCATTGAGCGCTTGGAGCGCTCAATGAGGTTTTTTGTGTTCTAATTTAATTTAGAAATTAAATTTTTTTAGAATTTTTATTACTTCTTCCCCACTATCAACTTTCATCAATTTTATTCTTAGCTCTTTAGCTCCTTCAAAACCTGTTAAATAAGCTCCAATATGTTTTTTCATTAAATTAAAACTTCTATCTCTTTTACCATATGTCTTTTCAAACAACTTAATATGCTCCACCAAAACCTCAATCCTTTTTTCAAGCCGTGGGGATAGTATCCCCACAGATTTAAAAAGCCAGGGTTTTCCAAGAACAGCTCTACCAATCATTATTCCATCTACTCCACTTTCTTTCGCTTTTTGTTCTCCATCGGCAATATCTTGAACATCACCATTACCAACAATTACAACCCCCGAACCTTTAGAAATTTCTACTCCCCTTTTAATCACATCCCAATGAGCCGGAACTTTTGACATCTCTTTTTTAGTTCTACCATGAATTGTAATCGCAACTGGTTTTTCTTCCAGCAAAACAGGCAACCAAGTCTCTATTTCATCCTTATTAAAACCTATCCTTGTTTTTACAGACACCGGCAAATCTCCCGCTCCCCTTTTGGTTGCCCGGATTATTTCTCTGGCTAAATCTGGGTGATTAATCAAATTAGCTCCCGCTCCTTGTTTGAGAATATTTTTTTGTGGACAGCCCATATTAATATCAATTCCATCAAACCCAAGTTCTTTAACTAACTGAGCTGATTGATAAAAATTTTCAGGCTTGGAACCAAACAACTGAGCTATAATAGGTCTTTCCATTTCAGAAAATTTTAAAAGTTCCAATAATTTTTCTCTCCCAACTGAACATAAACCATCACAAGCCACCATCTCTGTGAAAATAACATCTGGCCCTCCCTCCTGACTACCGTCGGGTAGGGTAAACTTTCCATATTTAGCTACAATTTGCCGAAAAGCCGCATCTGTCACATCAGCCATCGGAGCCAAACAAAAAAATGGTTTTTTATCTTTATTTAATTTTTCCCAAAAATTTTCCATATCAAAAAAGCAAAAGTTGAGGACGGAGCTCTCGCTCGCTGGAAGCGAGAGCGCTTACTAAAATGAGTTTTCCTTTCTGAATTATCGTCAGTTTCCTCTAAATTTATACAAAACCTTTCTATCAAATCTTAAATCAATATATTCAAATTCTCTTTCTCCTAAATCCCCTAACTCAATTAAAGTTACCTGTAAATTCTCAAAAATCTCGCCAAAATCTTGATAACCATCAAAAATCAATTTACTTTCATTATTAAAAAACAGCTCATAATCATTATTCTCCCTAATCATTAATTTATAACTATTTATATTTATATCTTTCAAAAACCTGATAAATAAATTTACTCTCTCAAATTGACCATCTTCTGCTTCCATTAAATATATCTGCCGTAAAATCTTATGAACAGGTGTTGAAGTTGAGATATTCTGTAAATCACCCAAATACTTAAAATAAACATTATTAGAAAAACTAGGTGCCTTATCATAAAGATAGGCAAAACTATCCATAAAATAACACTTTTCATCCATTAAACCATCACACCAAATTGCATAAGGTTTTCTTTCTATTATCTCAACAATAATAGATTGAAAATCTCCAAACTTAATTGCAACTTCCTTTATTTGGACAAAAGAATCCAATAATTCCTTTTCAATTTTTACTTTAGGATAAATTAAAATATTATTTTTAGAAAATAACCAAAAATATTTTCCCGAAATATTTTCATTGATTATTTCTGTAACTTTTCCATCTTCAATAATTGAATTACCAATTATATTTATATTTTGAATCTTAACTTTTTCTAATTTTAACATCCACGATAACAAAAATAATAACAACAGCGACAACACAAAAAATAAAATTGTTTTTTTCCAAAAATTTTTTCTTTGCCTCTGAATGGCTCTTTGAGAAGTGTATCTAGCCATATAATTTGCCTGCTAACTTAAAGAAATAATCTCTTTACCCATATATTTTTGTAGAACTTCTGGAATTTTAATTGAACCATCAGCTTGTTGAAAATTTTCTACTAAAGAAACTAAGATTCTCGGAGTTGGGATAGCTGTTGAATTTAAAGTGTGGACATAGCGAGCCTTTTCTTCCCCATCTTTATACTTAATATTAAACCTCCGAGCCTGAAAATCATGAAAATAAGACGCTGAAGAAATTTCTCTGTATTTATTTTCCCCAGGCACCCATAATTCTATATCATACATTTTAACATGTCCTTGTCCTAAATCACCTCCACAATTAATTACAGTATGATAAGGAATACCCAAAGACTCAATAAATTCTTCAGTATTTCTATTTATCCACTCATGCCATTTAACCGATTCTTCATGACCAGCTTCACATAAAATAACCTGTTCCATTTTAAAAAATTCATTAACCCGAATAAGTCCTTTAGTATCCTTTCCGTGACTCCCCGCTTCCCTTCTAAAACAAGGAGAAAATCCTAAATATTTTTTAGGTAATTCTTCTTTCTTTAAAACTTCGCCTGAATGATAACCCGTCACAGGAATTTCAGCTGTCCCAATCAAATAATCTTCATCTTGTGTTTTGTACACATCCTCTGCTTCATTAGGTAAATGCCCTGTTCCATACAAATTTTCTTTCCTTACAATAGCTGGAGGAATCATTGGGATAAAACCCTTTTCACCAAAAAATTCGTTAGCATAATTCCAAATCGCCCAACATAAACGAGCCCCGTCCCCTATTAGATAGTAACCTCTAAAACCATGAATTTTCGTTCCTCTTTCAAAATCCACCATTTTCAAATTATTCATAATTTCAATATGATCTTTTGGTTCAAAATCAAAGACTGTTTTTTCACCCCAAGTTTTAATTTCTTGATTTTCCTCATCTGTTTTTCCATCAGGGACAGACATATCGGGGATATTAGGGACTTGAAGCATCAATAATTTCCATCTCTGCATCATAATTTTCAAATTTTCTTCAGCACCTTGTAACTCTTTTTTTACTTTTTGTGATGCAGCAATTAATTGTTCTTTTTCTCCCAAATTTTCAGTTTTAGCCACTCTATCTGAAATAACATTTTGTTCTGTTCTTAATCGCTCTACTGTCAATAAAGCACCTTTTCTCTTATCATCAACTGCTAACAACCGATCTACATCAAAATCAAGATGCTTCTTTTTCGCTCCCGCTTGGATTAAATCTTTGTTTTCTCTTATGAATTTTATATCTAACATAGTTTAGTTTATAGTTATTAGTTGATAGTTTTTGGTTAAAAATTGACTTCGTCAATCTTCATAACATTGTTTACATGATACCAAAAATGGTAAAATAAAAAAAGTAATTGTATGAATGAAATTAAAACATTAAAAAAAGAAGATTGGCCTGAATCAATTTTGGAAATAAACGACCCTCCTGAACAACTGTATTATCGTGGACAAAAACCCGATTGGAATTCTACTTTCCTGACAGTCGTCGGTTCTAGAAGATACTCTCAATACGGTAAGGAAGTTTGTAAAAAATTAATTTCAGGATTAAGAGGTTATGATATCACTATTATTTCAGGACTAGCCTTGGGTATTGACGGTATCGCTCACAAAATCGCTTTAGAAACAGGTCTCAAAACAATTTCAGTGCCAGGTTCTGGAATTGACGATACTGTCCTTTACCCTAAATCAAATAAAGGTTTAGCCCAAGAAATCCTAAAATCAGGTGGAACACTTTTATCAGAATTTGACCCCTTAGAAATGGCTGACCGTTGGACCTTTCCTCAACGAAATAGAATTATGGCTGGTTTAGCTAAAGCCACTTTAATTATTGAAGCCACAGAAAAATCAGGAACACTTATCACAGCACGATTGGCTTTGGATTATAATAGAGAAGTTTGTGTTGTGCCTGCTTCAATATTTTCTCACCACGCTATCGGTTCTAATAATCTCCTCCGACAAGGAGCAACAACTATTACTAATAGTCAGGATTTATTAAAAACCTTAGGGTTTAACATTGACAATAAACCAACTCAAAATAAATTAAATTTAGAAGATTATTCTAAAGAAGAACAACAAATTCTGGAGCTTTTGAAAGAACCAAAAGACAGAGACGAACTCATTCAACAATCAAACCTAACTGCTAGTCAAACAAATATAATCCTCTCCTCTATGGAAATTAAAGGTATCATCAAAGAATCCCTCGGCAAAATCCACTTAGATTAGAAAATTAAAAAACTGAAAATTAGTTTTTTAATTTGTCCCCTAAAATTCTTTGTTTTCTTTCTACAATTTGACCGTCTTGTATACTAAAAAATAATTTCCAAAAATTTAGAGATTTTTTGTTCCACTCACCTAACGATGAATTTTCTATCACTTTTTTAATTTCTTCTTTTTTATACATTTTAAACAACCATTTAACAGCTTTAACATCACCTAAATTAAGAATATTAAGAATAATCCTTTTTCTATTTCGTTGTATATCCATTTTTGCAGTGTCATAAGACCACAAAAAAGGTTGAATATATTCTGGTATCATTGTCTATATTATACCATATCCTCTCCTCTATGGAAATTAAAGGTATCATCAAAGAATCCCTCGGCAAAATCCACCTTGATTAAGAACATTTTATTTCTTTTATGGACTTCTTTTTCTTTTGTTTCTTCATCACCACATGTAAAGGATAAAATTCAAAATAATTATCTCCATCAAACCAAGCACATTTAAAATGAAATAATTTCAACCCTGTCAATCGTGACAAAGCCAAAGCATAAATAGTTAATTGTTCAATCGGCTTTACTCTTTTCGCCCCCGGTTTATAATCCAAAATATGCACTGCCCCATTTCTAATTTGTACAATATCAATATGTCCTGTAATAACTTCTCCCTCTTTTAATTCTAAAGGTACTATAAAATTTTTCATTCCCTTAAAATGTTGCACATCTTTGAAATCTAACAAAATTGGTACCTCTGTCGCCACAGTTACTGAATCATTTAACAACATAAACTTCTGCAAAACCTCGTGCCTTAATTTATTATTCACCACTGTTTGTATCACAAATTTAGCTACCTTACAGGCAAAATTAGGTCTGGAAGTAATTTTAACCTGATCCAAATTAAAAACATTTTTGTACTCCGAAGCACGACAAAGACTATCCTTAAAAATTTGATGTGGACATTCTTTATCAATTATTTCCAAAAATTGTTGTAAAGGTTTGAATTTCTGATGCTTAAAAAATTCATCAATCACACAATCAGTTTTAGCCCGATGATAAATAAAATCATAAATTTGTCCGTGAAAAAGATGAGCTTCTACAAAAATATCTTTTTTCGCATATTTCTGTGAAATAAAATCTCGCATTCGTAAAATCGGTAAATACTCAGCAAAACCTTTCAACCAACTGCCAATATTTTGAGAACTCACAGCTAAACCATATTTTTGATTAACCAATTTAGCCGTTTCTTCCATTGTCTGAAAACTATTATAACCATTAATCGCTTCTAAAATAACTCTCAATGGATAAGTTCTGTTTTTCGTGATATTAGCAGTAAACTTCTTATCACAATTTTTACAATAATAAATTTGCACTGTTTCGTGCTTCTTCTTCCTAGCCCCACTTTTAACAATCTTCGGACCCTGACAATAAGGACAGTGAGTAATTATTTTTTCAGTTTGAATTTTGTTTTCTTCTTGCATAGATTCAATGTTTGGTATCCTAAATTTATACACACAGCCCAGCACTTGACTTATATATTACTTATTATATATACTGTGAATAGTGCTTGTGAGGGCTTCGGCTCTCCCGCGGTTAATAATAAACTGCAGCCAAGCACTTTCAAAAAAACACCACCTGTGGTGTTTTTTTGTTATTAATCTTCTGCTGGATTGCCATTATATAATAACCTTTCTACACTTCGTGTATTTTGTTTCCAAAATGGAACAATACTCCAAAAATGTTTTCTACCTCCTGATATCTGCTTAATTATTACCCTTATTCTAATTCCATCATAAACAGCTACAAATTCATAATAATCTACATTTTTTAAAAGTTTATCCCAACGATTATTTACTTTTACTTGCTCAAGTTCTTTTGTCTGTTTACACCCTTGTAATGTGTGAGATTTATTAATCACTTGGGGAACATATTTAATGAGTTTCAGCCTCATATATTGATCTTTTATAATTCTTGTATTATTCCATCTCTTAAATTTTATATGATCTAATCCTTTTACATTAAAAAGAACCTTCTCCTTAAAATAAGGACAATGAATAGAATTGATATTTTTATAAAAATCTTCAGCTTGGTTTTTAACTTTTTGAAACTTTTCAAAATTAATTTGCATACATTAAAATAATTACATTACAAAATTTTTACTTTTTTTACCCAAACTTCTCATTCAGTCGCACCCAGGACCTTTTCAAATTAAGCACTTTAGCTCTGTTAGTAGAATAATCTCTCAACAATTGGTTAATTTTCTTTTCAAATTCAACAACTTCCTCAGTATCAGAAATTTCTTTTTCTTTTATTTTTTTAATAATAGAAATAATAAAATCAATTTTAGAAATAACCGCTGTAATAACTTCAGCTGTTTTCTCTAACTTTCGTTCTGCTACAGAAAAATTATCAAAACGGTTACCATAACTTTCAGCAATCATTTTAGGAATATGTTTGGAAATATTTTTAAGCAATTCTATCTCTTCAATTAATCCTAAACCTTGCGGAACTTGTAAAGTAAAAATATCAGCAGACAAAGCTGTACTTTTATTATACACATCTAAATCTCGAAAACTTTTAATCGGACCTCGCACTTTAAAATTTCCCCGACCCTTAGAGGAAGAGTTATTAAATTTATTCCGAAAATTTGGCTGATATTTTTTAAACATGATTAAATAAATTTAAAATTAAACCAATAATATCTCTCGATTTTTTGTGAAAAAGTTGGATTATGGCAGAGTTTTTTGAAAATGGCAAATTTTTAGCCAAAATTGGCTGTTTTTTGGCAAAAAACTCTCGAATTTTTGGGTGAAAAACCTCGGCAAACCCCTTAATCTCACTAAAACCCCCAGTATTCTATAGTATTTACCTAAAATACGTTGTTAAATATAGTGCGGAGAGAATTTCAAAAATTATATGGCTTAACTAAAGGATAAACTGGAAATATCTCTCACATTTTTGGGTTAATATCTCTCGAATTTTTGGTAAATAGGGGGTTTACCAAAAATTCGAGAGATGACAGACACCGGTTTTATATGCATAGTTTATTCTTTTTTCAATAAATTTACTTCGTCTCTTAAATTTTTTATCAAATTTTTCAACTCCTTAATCTGCTCCTGTTGTTCTTGCATAGCTCCGGTCAAAATAGCTTCTATACCACTGGGGTTATACCAATAATAGCCCTCATCATCTATTGATACAAACTCAGGTATTATTTCCTCTACTTCTTGAGCAATAAAGCCATAATTTAGTCCTAAATCTTCTCCAAATTTACTTTTGTGCAATTCATTCCATTCAAATGAGATAGGTCTAAGGGAGAGAATTTTAGCTAATGAAGTGCCTGTCAGTTCTGCTTTGATATTTTTGAAACGATAATCAGAGGTATTTGTCCAAGCTGTGCCTGTGGATAATCCTGCTGTTCCAATCACTTGAAGTTTATGTCCCGGAGCCGTCGAGCCGATGCCGATGTTGCCGGTGCTATCTATTGTCACTTTTTCCGTGCCACTTACTTCAAATGAAAAACTAGTCGCAGCTAAATTTAATGGCTTATATACACTACCATCCCTATCATAGCTCAGTAATTGAGAGCGAGAACCAGTATACCCCACCTCCAAACCAACTCCTGAAGATGCTGAACCACTACCTATAAAATGTGCAGGCCCGCCCGCCACTACTAACTTCGCCCCAGGCGCCGTCGTCCCGATGCCGATGTTGCCGCTTGTAAACCAAGCATCGCCTGAAACTGTTAGATTTGTAGAAGAAGCATAGGTGGCTGTTAAATTTGTTACTGAAAATGGGTCGGTGACACTTATTGCATCATCTGTGAAAGTTATATTAGTTGAGGCGGTAGCATTGGTGTAGTCTGAAAAATCTAAAGCTGTGTCTAAGGTTAAGGCTCCTGTTATTCTGGTAGTTCCATCTACATCTAATTTGTAAGTTGGAGTTGTATCTCCGATGCCGACGTTGCCGTCTGCTTCTATTGTCATTTTTGATGTTCCGTTGGTGATTAGACGAAGGTCTGTATTAGTGTAGGTACCGATGAGTCCTTGAGCTGTGCCTGCCCATATTCCTGCTGTAATTCCACTGGTGGTGTCGGTCACCTTGACTGCTTGTTGTCCTGTGCCGGAGACTTCTAAGAGGGCTGAAGGTGTTGATGTTCCGATTCCAACATTCCCCCCTCCTGTAGCAAACCAAGCACCCCCTGTGGAAGAAATATTAGTGGAGGAAGCATAAGTAGCGATTAAATTCGTTATGGAGAAAGCATCATCTACATTAATTTCTAAACTACCCGCTCCAAGAGTACAGGTTAAATTACTAGCACAATCTAATACTACAAAAACAGGGTCAGCTCCTGTAGAACCAACTAAAATTTGCCCATTAGTCGCTGTTGTTAATGGGGTGATAGCGTTTGTACCACTCCCAATTAATACCCCATGATCTGTCATAGAGGGAGTTCCTGTTCCGCCGTTCACTACCGTTACAGGCACAGCTACAGATGTCTTCATAAAAGCCGAGTCATCCGCTAAAGCATAAGCTCCCATAGAAATTATGGAAAGTACAAACAACATTGATATTAATTTTGTTTTCATTATTATCCAATTATACCGTAAAATTAAAGAAATGAAAATTAACCAAGAAAAAAATGTGGATAAACAAAAGCCCAGTCGGCTATAGGATAACCAACTAATTGTCGGTTATCCTATAGCCGACTTTTTGGTTGGTATTTTTTATTTTGTAAGATATAATAGTTTTATTATGCAAGAACAACAAAAAGAAAATTTAGAGGCACTGCGACACACTCTGTCGCACATTTTAATGCAAGTTTTAGAACAATTATATGGAGCCATTCCTGCTATTGGTCCTGCCATTGATAATGGTTTTTATCATGATTTTGATGCTAAGACACAAATTACCGAAAAAGATTTGAAAAATATCAAAAGAGAGATGATAAAAATTATCAATAAAGATTTACCGGTTGAACACAAAACTCTCCCTATCAAAGAAGCAATTAAACTTTTGAAAAAGAAAAAATATATTTACACTCTTGAACTAGCCAAGGATTTACAAAAAGAAGGAGCCAGTGAAATTTCTTTTTATCAACAAGGTGAGTTTATCAATATGTGTAAAGGTCCTCATTTGGAATCAACTGGGAAAATTAACCCTAAAGCTTTCAAATTAACTAAAATTGCTGGGACTTATTGGAAAGGTGATGAAAAAAATAAGATGATTCAAAGAATTTACGGTATTGCTTTTGAAACCCCCGAAGAATTACAGGCATACGAGAAGATGTTAGAAGAAGCCAAGAAACGAGACCACCGGAAGTTGGGTAAAGAATTGGATTTATTTTGTTTTTCTGATTTAGTTGGACCAGGTCTTCCGATGTTCACACCAAAAGGATCTACAATCATTGGAGAGTTACAAAAACATGTTGAGAAAATTTGTAGGGATTATGGATTCCAGAGAGTAATGACTCCCCACCTTGCAAAAATTGATTTATTTAAAATCTCAGGGCATGCAGACAAATTTGCTGATGAACTTTTCCATGTGACATCCGACAAAAAACATGAATTTGTTTTAAAACCTGTTCAGTGTCCTCATCAAACTCAAATTTATGCATCTAGACCTCGTTCCTACCGTGACCTACCAATTAGGTATATGGAATCAGAAAAACAATACCGAGCAGAAAAAACAGGAGAGGTCGGTGGACTAAATAGAGTTTATGCGATAACAGTGGAAGATGGACATTCATTTTGTAGAGTTGACCAAGTAAAAAAAGAGGTAATTAATATGGTAAAAATTATCCGAGAATTTTATACCGAATTAGGTTTTTGGGATAAAGTTTGGATTTCACTGTCAGTTCGTGATTATGAACACCCAGAAAAATACATTGGAACTTCAAAAGATTGGGATACTTGCGAAAATATGTTACAAGAAGTTTCTGATGAAATGAATTTAAAAGCTATAAAATGCGAGGGGGAAGCAGCTTTATACGGACCCAAATTAGACTTTATGTTCAAAGATGCCTTAGGTAAAGAAATCCAAATACCAACAGTCCAATTAGACTTCGCCACACCAAAGAAATTCAATTTAGTCTACACAAATGAGAAAGGGCAAGAAGAAAATCCCGTTATGGTACATAGAGCCATTTTAGGTTCTTACGAAAGATTCTTAGTCTTATTAATTGAACACTATGTAGGAGCCTTCCCTTTTTGGCTCTCCCCTGTTCAAGTGAAAGTTATTCCTGTCGCGAATGAACATCAAGATTATGCTAAAAATATTTTTGAAAAATTAAGACAGGCAGATTTCAGAGTTGAGATAGATAACTCCAATAATAATTTCGGGAAAAAAGTCCGCGAAGCCAAAAACGAAAAGATTCCTTACTTTATAATTGTCGGAAATGAAGATATTGAAAAGCAAAAACTAACATTAGAATCTAGAGATGGCGAACCCTCCCTCCAAATCTCTTTAGAAGAACTCTTAGAAAAATTTAAAAGAGAAAATAATAATTTAAATTAACGATTAAGCCAATCAGCTTCCTGTCGGACAAGTAACTCTGATTTTTTTTCTGGGTGAGCCATTATTTCTTCCACTATTTTTTCTGTCCTAATAGATTGAGAACCTTTAATTAAAATAACATCACCACTTTGAATAAAATTCTGTAAATATTTTCCTGCATTTTCTGAGTCTTCAAATTGCAAAATGTCTTTTTCGCACATTCCCCCTAGCAAAGCCCCTTCTACAATATCTTTAGACCTCATTCCTACTGCTATCAAAACATCGCAAGTAATAGCTACGATTTTTCCAATTTTTTTATGCTCCTCTGTTGAATATTTACCTAATTCCAACATATCACCCAAGACAGCTATTTTCCGCCCATTAATTATTTCAAGACTACCTAATGTTTCAACCGCCTTCTCAACAGCAATTGGAGAAGCATTATAAGAGTCATCAATTAAAATCGTTTCTTTAACCCCAGCTAATAATCTCATCCTCCCCGGTTGAAAACTTTCCCTTTTACCTAAAGCTTGAGAAACCGAAACTATATTCAAGTCTTGAGAAACGGCCACTGCTAACGCAATTAAAGATGGTAGAACTTGGTGTTCACCCAAAATTCCTTTTAGTGTCAATGGAACACTAACTCCACCATAATCTACTTTAAAATTAATTCCTACTGGTATAGAATTTTCGTGGATAATTTGATAGTTGGAACCTTTGACTCTTGAGCCATCATTAAATCCAAATGAAATTAGCTTTACCCCCTGGGGTGCTAAAATTGATTGCATCTTTTCATCATCGTTATTTACAATCAGTGTTCCACCTTTTTTCAAATATTCAATTAATTTTTTCTTTTCTTCCATAACAGCCTCAGGTGATTCAAAAAATTCCACATGAGCTGGTACCTCAGCAAATTTTGTTAAAACCACAATATCTGGTTTTAGCCAGCGAGCGATATTTTCTATATCATTAGGTTCATCAGCTCCAACTTCCAACACCATCCATTTAGGATAATGATTTTTGAGCAAGATGACCCCTAATCCGGTAAAAATATTTTTTGTCCAAATAAAAGGATTACTCCAAGCATTTTGACAACCTAAAATAGTAAGCGGGACACCGATTTCACTGTTAAAAGTTTTTTCACTTCTTCTGACAAAAAAAGCTGAACTCAGAGCTACATAGATAGCGTCTTTAGCCGAAGTTTTTCCAACGCTCCCTGTCACAGCCACAATCTTCGGTTTATATTTTTTCAAAACCAACCGTGCTTCTATTTGTATAATAAAAACTATTATTTTTTTGAATATTTTTTTCATATATTAATATAACTATTCTAATAGAAAACGTAAACAAGTTCCACTAAACAGACTTTCGGAGCCCGAGCGAAGTCAGGAATTTCAATCTTTTAAAATCGCAATTTTGAAAGGTTGAAATTATTGAGCCTGCCTGCCGGCAGGCAGGCAAGGGCGAGAAGGAACAAATTTTTTTCAGACCCGTAGGGAGAAAAATAAACGACATCCGACCTCTGAATTAAGAAAACTGTAATCTTTAGTCGTTAACCGTAATATTATCATTACTGAGGTCGGATGTCTTTTTAGAAGCTTGTTGGAGGTTTCTATAAGATTTCTCTATCTATCAGGCTCTACTTCATAATAATTAACTAAAAACTTAAAAATGTCTATAAAGGGTTCTGTTAAAGTGTGTGAAGCATACTCCACTTCTTTCGGATTTATTATACACAAAAACACTAAAAATTCAGGCTGAGTGGCAGGAAAATATCCAAAAAAACTATGCAAATACTTATCATCATAATACCCCCTTCCATCTTTTTTTGCTATTTGAGCCGTCCCTGTTTTGGCAGCGATGGTGTAGTTTTCTGACTTAACGGTTCCTCCTAAAAGTGCCTCATCCACCACTTTAATCAACATTTTTGTAATTTCCTGACTAGTTTCTTCCTTAAAAATTCTTTCCTCATTATTATAAGTAATTAAATCAGAAGCTCCTGCATTGTATTTTATTTCTTTCACTAAATGTGGAGTAATTAAAACACCTCCATTAGCTAAAGAAGACAAAGCCTTAACCGTTTCAACTGGTGTCAAAGCTATCCCTTGACCGAAAGAAGCCGTGGCGTACTCAATATTCCGTGGACTAGTTAAGTTTGAGACAAGTCCGTATGTCTCATTAGGTAAATCAATGCCAGTCTCTTCTCCCAAGCCTAAATCTAAAAGATACTGAGCAAATCTTTGGTTCCCCACCTCTCCTGCTACAAAAACAGCCCCAATATTAAGAGACTGATTTAAGATTTCTTGCATATCTACTATTCCACGAGCTTTACCATCATAATTGGATATCTTACTCCCATTTAAAGTCAAAGACCCCTTGTCATTATAAGTGGTTTCAGTTGTCACTACACCAGAATCAAGACCTATCGCCATCGTAATTGCTTTTATAATAGACCCCATCTCATACACATTTTCCACCAGCGGGTTACCAAAAGAAACACCCTCGGTTATCCTAAAATTGTTAGGATCAAAATTAGGATTAACCGCCATAGCATAAATCTCCCCGTTATTAGGATTAATAATTATTCCACCAGCTAAATCAGTTTTCCATTTATCAGAAGTTTCTTGTAATTCTATCTCTAAATACGATTGAACCGAAGGTTCAATCGTTAAAACAATATTACCTTCTTTAACCTCCTTATTTCTTAAAATAACTTCACTTAAATCAGAAAAAATATCAGCAAAAAAGTTTCTCTTCAAATCTTTATCCTTTCTTTGCAAAATATAATTATAATAATTCTCAGCTCCATATATCCCTTCTAAAGAGTCACCAGCATAACCAACAAACCCCAACACATTAGAGGCTAAATTACCCCCTGGATAAAATCGCCATTTTTCTTTCGCCAAAATTACTCCTTTCAGGTTTAAATCCTTAATACCCTGAGCAATATCAATATTAATTTGTCCAATTATATTCTCATGGATATCTTCTGTTTTACTAGCCCTATACAAAAATGTTTCTTCATCAATATCCAAACCCAAAGCTGATAACTTTTTATAAACTTCCTCTGGCTTCTTTAGAACAGAGGGGTTAATAATTAGTTTGAAACCAGACTTTAATATTCCCGCTGAAATTCTTTCACCATCTTTATTTTCAAAAAAAATACTTCCCCTATTAAAAATATCCTGAGTAGCAAAGTGTTGTTTATCAGCTTCTTGATCATAATTTTCACCTTGAATAATCTGCAATTCATATAATCTTGCAATTAAAAAAATAGAGATAAAGAAAAAAACCAAGCATAAGACCTTTACTCTTGTAAAAAATTTAGTAAAGATTTTAAACATTGTTATTTTACTAAAGACAAAGTTTTACTAGAAGTACTTTTATCAATAAATTTTACATTAGATGTTTCAATATACCCAAGTGCTTTTGCTAAACTTAAATTCACACCTCTTTTTAATGAAATGTGTTTGAACTCTAATTCACCGATATCTGAATCAAGAGCTATTATTTTTTGTTCCGTTACTTCATAGGAGGCAGTATTCAAAATCGTTTGAGTAATAAAATAAATATATAGTCCTAATAATAACGACAAAATAACCAACAAGGCCCAAAAAATGGTCTTTTTTTCTATCCTATTTATTTTTAATACTGCTGTTTTTATCATGTCTTTTCTATTACTCTTAATTTAGCACTTCGCGAACGAGGATTTTCTTGAATTTCATCCCTCGTCGGAATGATTGGTTTTTTTACTATTAAAATTCCTTCACACTTTATTTTTTTCTCCCTAAAAAATACCTTAACCATTCTGTCTTCTTTACTATGGAAAGAAACTACTGCTATTCGTCCCCTTGATGACAAACTGTTAAACCCTTTTTCTAACCCTTCTTGCAAAGCTACTATCTCATCATTAACTGCGATCCTTAAGGCTTGAAATGTTTTCGTTGCAAAATGTATTTTCTTGGATTGATACCAATCTGGTACCGCTATTTTTATAACTTCCACTAAATCAAAAGTAGTTTCAATCGGTTTTTCTTTTCTTGCTTGAAAAATACCACTGGCAATTTTTTTAGCAAATCTTTCCTCTCCGTATCCAAAAATTATGTCTGCTAAATTTTCTTCATCCCAATTATTAACTATTTCTTTAGCAGTTAAATCATTATCGGTTAAGTTCTTCTTGAAAGTCATTAAAAGTGGTTCATTTTTCTGGAAAGAAAACCCCCTACCTGAATCATCTAATTGATCTGAACTAATTCCCAAATCAAACACGACTTTATCTACTTTACTTATACCTAACTCGTCTAAAACTTTATCCAGATTTCTAAAGTTTTCATTTATTAAATGTATAGGTCCGACCGTCGTACCTCTTTTGTTTATTTCATCTTTCATCCCTTCAATCACAGAGTTGTCTTGATCTAAACCGATTACAGTCCCCTTTTCCCCAACTAACTGACAAAACCTTCTCAAGTATCCTCCCCCACCGACTGTACCGTCCAAAACAATGTCACCAGATTGGATATTCAATGCTTCTATTACTTCATTTAAAAGAACAGGCTTATGCATATTAGATTGCACCTATATCACCTAATTTCTCTGCCAAAACATCTGCCTGATTCTCAATCTTTTCTCTATAGATCTTCCAAGCTTTTTCATCCCATACTTCAATATGATCCCCTACACCTGTAAAAACCACTTTAGTTTTTAGACATCCATACATTTTTAAGAAATCTGGAATTAAAACTCTGCCGATAGAGTCAGTGGAAACTTCAGTTGCTCCTGTCATCATTAATCTTTTAAATTTTCTTTGGTCAGTCGCCCCCATTGAAAGTTGTGACAATTTCTCTGACACTTTTTTCCATCCAGTAATTGTATACACATAAACACAATTATCAGCCCCTTTAGTCATAACCATTTTTTTACCCATAGCACCACGAAATTTAGTAGGTAATGAAACCCTTTTTTTAGCATCTATGGTATGTGTGTATTCTCCAATTAACATAATATTTAATACGAGTCATGAATCTGTGGATAAGTGGATAAGTTCTTGAAGATAAATTTACCTTGTAAATTCCCCACTATTTCCCACTTGATGATAAGTATATAACACCACTACCCACAAAGCAAACCAACTTATCCACACCCCCTTCCTAACACCAAAATCCTCCAAAACTTGGGGGTCCGACCCCCAAGTTTTGAAATTTAGACATTTCGTTTAATAAAAACATTGAATTTTAAGTAAAATTAGACTATGCTTGTATAAATGAAAAAGAAATATAAAAAAAATACTGAAAAAATTATTGAGGGGAACATTTTTATTACCGGTAAAAAAACCGGTTTTATTAGATTACCTGACGGTGATATTGAAATTAAAGAAGATAAACTTAATACTGCTTTACATAATGACACAGTTAAGGTCCAAGTTATTGAGGGGGGACGATATAAGGAAGGTAGAATTATTGAAATAACCGAAAGAGCCAAAACAAAATTCGTTGGAACAATAAAAGAAAACAAAGATGGCTACTACCTAGTCCCCGACGACCCCAAATTCTACCCCCACTTGGTACTCCGACTACCAAGTGAAAAAATTGAAGAAAATATCAAGGTTTTAGTAGAAATGTCACCTTGGAATAATCCGCAAAAGAATCCTGAAGGTAAAATCATTAGGATAATCGGAGAAAAAGGTAAAAATGAAACCGAAATGAAAGCTATCCTCCTAGAAAAAGGTTTTGAACCTAATTTCCGACCAAAAGTAGAAAGCGAAGCTAATTTTATAAGCGCTAATGCTATTAAAGACTTTGATACTGAAATAGAAAAAAGACGAGACTTTAGGGATAGAACAACTTTCACTATTGACCCTGATGATGCTAAAGATTTTGACGATGCTTTATCTTTCCATAAACTAGACAATGGTAATTTTGAAGTCGGTATCCATATCGCCGATGTAACCCATTATGTAAAAATCAATTCTGATATTGATAAAGAAGCTACTGTAAGATGTACTTCTGTTTACTTAGTAGATCGAACCATCCCAATGCTACCAGAAGTGCTCTCTAATAATCTTTGCTCATTAAACCCTAATGAAAATAAATTAAGTTTTTCAGCTGTTTTTATCTTAGATAAAAATGCTAATATTGTAGAAAAATGGATAGGAGAAACTATTATAAACTCAAACAAAAGATTTACCTACAAGACAGCTCAGAAAGTTTTAGATGACGGTGAAGGAGAATTTCACGAAGAACTAAAGACATTAAATGAATTAGCTCTCATCATGAGAAAAGAAAGGACTCAGCAAGGAGCAATTTCATTTGGAAGTAACGAATACCAATTTCAATTAGATGAAGATGGAAAAGCCGTTGATGTTCATAAAAAAGAATTACTCGAAACAAATGAATTGATTGAGGACTTTATGCTTTTAGCTAATAAAGAAGTGGCTGGTTATATTGGTGAAAAAGAAAGAGAGTTAAAAATTCAATTACCTTTTATTTATCGTATCCATGATTTTCCAAAACCTGATCAAATTAAAGAATTAATCACATTCTTAAAAACAATTGGTTATCATTTACATACAAAAGATGGGAGGGTATCTTCACGAGATTTGAATAATTTACTGGAAAAAATAGAAGGTTCACCAGAAGAAAACCTTATCTCCACGGCGACACTAAGGTCAATGGCAAAAGCAATTTACTCTGTCCAAAATATTGGACATTATGGGTTAGCTTTTAAGCATTACACCCATTTCACATCTCCAATCCGAAGATATCCTGATATGATGGTTCACCGTTTGATAAAAAGATATTTAGTTGGAGACAACTTAAGTCCGCGATCAATCAAAAAATACAAAGAATTAACTCTAAAATCAACTCAACAAGAAATAGCTGCCACTACGGCCGAAAGAGACTCTAAAAAATATAAATTTGTGGAGTTAATGTCACAAAAAATAGGAGAAGAATTTGAAGGTGTTATTTCTGGTATTACAAAATGGGGTGTTTATGTTCAGGTTGAAAACGGAGCCGACGGAATGATAAGTCTCAGGTCACTTAAAGATGATTATTATGAATTAGACGCCAAAAAATATCGTTTAGTCGGACAAAAAAATCACCAAAAATATACTCTCGGCGATAAAATTAAAGTCCAACTTGTTAAAACAGATTTAGATAAAAGAGTTATTGATTTTGAATTAGTTGATTAAATTCCTAGTTCTTTTTTATATTCTAAAATCCATTTATTCAATTCCATCGTTGGCTCCCAATTAAAAAGTTTTTTCGCTAATGAATTATCACAAAGGTTTCTTTTTGGTTCAATCCGAGCAGGAATTTTAATAGTCGGACCACCAATCATTTTAGCAATTTGATTAACAGTAAATTCGTTACTTTGTCCTATGTTTACAGGACGACCATCATCTATTTTGCTTTCTGAAGCTAAAATATTTGCTCGTACCACATCTCCAACATAAGTATAAGTCCTTAATTGTTCTCCATCACCAACAATACTTAACGGTTCATTATTTTTTTTCTGAGAACCAAAAATACCAATAGCTGAAGCATAGGCTCCATCTAAAACCATATTAGGTCCATAAATATTAAAGTATCTTAAACAAATAGTTGATAATTTATAAACATAACTAAATAAACGACAATATTCCTCTCCGATATATTTTTGCAAACCATAAGGACTAATCGGATCAATCGGCATATCTTCGGTTAAAGGCATTTTTTCTTGATTACCATAAGCAGACGAAGAAGCTGAATAAACAACTTTTTTTACTTTTGCCTCTTTAGAGGCTACTAAAACATTCAAAGTACCATTTACATTATGATCGTTGTATGTGACAGGATCGTCAATAGATGGTTGCACTCGGGCCAATGCGGCCGTATGAAAAACATAATCAATCCCGACAAAATATGGTTTGATTTTTTCTAAATCTCGCAAATCAACTTCAATAAAAGTCGCTTTTTCGTTGATATTTTCTTTTTTACCAGTTGATAAATTATCCAAAATAACAACTTCATCACCTATTTTTAGAAGTTCATTTACTAAATTTGAACCAACAAACCCTGCCCCGCCTGTCACTAAACATTTTTTCATATTATTATTTTAATTTATAAAAATTTTCTATTTTATTTTATGTATTATATTATTATATATAATATCATAGTATCTTCCATTCTCTATTCTTCTATTCTTTTTCAATCTACATTTAAAACTTTTTCAAAAAAGATTAAAAAATGTCTACCTCTTTTAGAAATAATATGTTCAACCGATAACCCTTTATGTCTTTTATAAATAAAACCTACCTTTTCTAACCTCTGAATATGAACCGCCCCTGATTGATAATTCATTTTCAAAATATCTGAAATTTCTTCAACATTTAACTTAGGTCTTTTATTAATCAAAGCTAGAATCTTTATTCTATTTTTGTTTGCTACAGCCTTTGAAAAAAGCTCCAATAATTTTACCTGTTTTCCTGTAAAATTCATAATTAGGTTTTTGATTTATCTATTATAATATTATACATAATATTATAATAGAGGGTGTGGTAAATGCTACAATTTACTTTGCCACTTGCACTGCTTCATTAAAATGAACAGATAGAAGTTTTGAGGTTCCATCAGAGCCCATCGTTACTCCATAAAGAATATCCGCTCGGGACATTGTCTCACGATTATGAGTAATTAAAATCAACTGAGAGTGGGAAGAAAGTTTTTCTACCATATCACCATATTTTTTGGAATTAGCCTCATCAAGAGCAGCATCCGTTTCATCCAGAATAATAAAAGGAGGTGGAGTTACTTGCGACATCGCAAACAATAAAGCAATGGAAGTCAAAGACCTTTCTCCACCAGACAACATTTGTAAACCTTTAATCTTTTTATTTGGCAAGGACACATCTACTTCAATACCATCTTCATTAGTTTCTTCTGTTTCCTCCATCTCTGCCACTAAATCTTCATCACTAATATTCAAATCGTCATCTCTCTTCTTTTTCACTTTTTCTTTAACAAGATTAAGACAAGCTTTCCCCCCACCGAACATTAAGACAAAAAACTCTTTAAACTGAACATCAATTTTTGCTAAACCTTCTTTAAATTCTATATCAATTTTTTCTTTTAAATCACCTATCAAAGCAATTAATGATTCCGCTGACTTTTCTAAATCTTCAACTTCGTTAATCAAAAAATTATCTCTACTTTTAGCTTCCTTATACTCTTTCATAATATCTTCTCCGGAACCTCCTCCTAAATCTTCAATTCTGATTTTAATTTTTTCAATTTTCTTACGTTTTTCCAATTGAACTTCCCTTTCTTCATTTGCAATTTCAAATTGGCTAAGGACCTCTCCATTTCCGTTCTTCAATTCAATTTGATGAAATTGAACAGAATCCCTTCCAGCCAAAACATAAGCTTCGCTTAATTCTTTCTTGTACTCTTTTTCTGCTGTAATTATTTTTTCTTCTTGATTCCTTAATGAATTTAATTGCGACCTAATTTCACTTTGTTGAGCAGTTACCTCAAAAACAGCCAATTCAGCCGAACGATTAGAATCCTTCTCTTTTTCAATTTCTAATTTTAGAGAGTTATATCGCGACAGAATCTCGTTTTCTTGAACTTTCACATCAACGATTTCTTTCTCAATCTTCTTCTTATCTTCCTCCAACTCCTCAAACTTGGGAGTAGGGGTAGCACCCCTACTTTTTTCATTCTGGTCACTTGGAGATAGTATCTCCAAGTGATTGGAAACAAATTGAGAGATAAATTCCCTAACTCGCCCTAAAATCCCTTTTATTTGGCTAATATCATCTAAAGATTCTGCTATTTCTATTTGAGAATCTATTTTTGACTCTAAACTCCTAATCTCATCTAGACTAAAATTTTTCTCAATAGTCCTCTTTTCCAATTCTGGCTGAACAACTTTCAAAGCAGAAATTGTCCCTTCTGTCCTCCCTAACTTAAAAGTTAAGATATCTTTTTTATCCCTTAATTCTCTTAATTGTTTTTCTAAAGAAACTACTCCCTGACTTTTTTTATCCGATCCTTTAGCATCCTCTAATAGTGTCCTCGCTTCATTTAATTTACCATCCAATTTTGCTAATTCATCAGTCAACGGCTTCTTGTCCTGATTAAATTTATTACTCCAATACTTTATATAAGAATCCTCTCGTCTAAAATATTCCCAATACAAACCTCTCAACTCCTCTCTCATTTTCAATGACTTTTCAATCTTATCAACTTGTCGTTTCAAAAATTTTAGATGAGGAACATTTTCTCTTCTTAAAGACTGAACCGACCCAATATTTTCACTAACTTTTTGTAACTTTTTTTCACTCGCAATTCTTTTGTATTGATAAATCTTCAATCCTAAAGCCTCCTCTATCATTGTCCTTCTTTCCTTTGTATTAACATTCAAAATCCTGTCTGCTTCACCCTGTGAAATAATG
>Ga0208904_1000915_pt1 | contig 21699 bp, 24 predicted proteins | sample AntAceMetag02UKB_FD_184774 | JGI IMG/M metagenome (GOLD analysis project Ga0208904, IMG submission 184774) | Saline lake microbial communities from Ace Lake, Antarctica - Antarctic Ace Lake Metagenome 02UKB (SPAdes) (version 2) | ecosystem: Environmental > Aquatic > Non-marine Saline and...
TATTTGTGAAGTTTATCGCGAAGCGGCTTTCCTTCTTGAAAAATAGTTGTTTGAATGCTTTTTATCGCACTACAATAAAAACAGTAGCAAAAAGAGTGTCCCGATTTATGAGCTGTGATTCAAGAGAAAACTTTAAAGATAATGGGGTAATATTTTGATGGCGAAAGGATCTTTGGGTAAATTGTAAGTCAGATTGACAATTTGTCCATTTTGAAAATGGCATCTTGTTAATAAAAAATAGAACGTCCTAAATTTACTTAAAAAAAGGTTAAATTTAATTTATAATTATGATAGCATATTTAGTTGGAGGTAGATTAAGTTGAGTCCTACAGTGTTCAGAGAAGGAAAATATAGATTTTATTTTTTCTCCAGAGAGGAGCCAAGAGTTCATATTCACGTTATTTCTCCGAACGGAGAAGCAAAGTTTTGGTTAGAACCGTTAATTTCATTGGCAAACTATTCAGGTTTTTCCAAAAAACAATTGAGTTTTTTACAAAAGACTGTAGAGAGACATAAAAATGAAATTATTAAAAAATGGAAAGAGCACCTTAAAACCAGAGATAACTAATATTTCTGAACATGGTTTTTGGATTTTATTAAACGAAACGGAATATTTTCTCCCCTTCGAGAAATATCCCTGGTTTAAAAACGCCAAAATATCCTCAATAAGTACCGTAAAATTGTTCCATAATCATCATCTATACTGGCCCGAGTTAGATATTGACCTATCCATAGAAATTTTAACCAATCCAGAAAAGTACCCTTTAACATACAAGTAATAGACTCTATTATCAAATCACTGTACCCGACCGTAAAACACTAACTACTATTAAAGTAATTGCATTGCAACTACTTTAATGCTAACAACTTAGAATGAGTGTCTCGCTAGGACCGCTAAAATTGATTAGTTCGGAGCATAACGAGAGTACAGGCATGAACGGTTTTAATCCCTTCTGCTCTAGCTTTGTATTCAAGATTGGAATTCTCTGTGCCGGGATTTAATATTATCCTTCTCGGTTTTTTCGAGATAATATCATCTAAAATGGTGTTAGATATAGCAGGACCTACATAGAGCGTAATTGTATCTATTTGATCAGCAATATCGTTTATAGAAGAATATACAGGAACACCCTCAATATCTTTTACTCTCTGATGGACAGGATAGACATCATGTCCTTTTTCTTGCAGGAGGGTCACTGCCTGATATGAATACCTCTCAGGTTTATTTGAAGCTCCTATCACTGCTACTTTCATACATTTGCCTCTTTTAACATATTTCAGTCGAGTAGATATAATATGGCCGTCACACTTAGACATGCTTTGTGTTCCCTGTTACTCTCCCCTTTCGGTTTGGAGAGTGTCACATTATTCTGTCTTATGCTTCGACTTCAACACCCCTCACAGAACCGTACTTGCGGATTTCCCGCATACGGCTCTTCAGTAAGTCTCACTCAGCATGCGATACTGTGTAAAAGCTATGGACAATGTGCGGTTTTGGTAACGGGTATCGCTTAAGATAGCTCTCGAATTGTGCCCAGCTAAAGGACTTCCTATGGCTTCGCCTGTTTAACCATTTTAACACCAGCTCCAGAGTCCTCTTATAGAAAACATGCACACTTCTCATGTTTTCACTGACTCCATAGTATCGATAGTGTCCGTTGATCTTGGTTTTCAGTATTGTCCACCATTCCTTCAGCTTCACTGCATTCCGTATTTCTTTTAGCCACTGATTCATGGCCATACAACTCTTACGGAGTTTCTTTGCACTCGTCCTTCGTCCCACCTTAAACTTTCCCTTCCTGCTTATGGCACAATAATGCGTGAAACCCAGAAACTCAAACGTGTTGGCTTTGCGCCGCTGATTTCTCGAGTTCTCCCGCTCATATCGGCCAAAACTTTTCACACTTGTCTTCTCTGGATGCAATTCCAATTCATATCCCATGAATCGCTCTTGCACCTGTTTCATAATACTTTTTGCTTCCTCCTTGTACTGCGCGAGGATTACAAAATCGTCGCAATACCGTACCACGTAACATTGTCCTTTTAGACTCGGCTTGACTTCCTTCTCAAACCATTCGTCTAATACATAATGCAGGAATATGTTTGCCAACATCGGACTTAAATTACCCCCTTGCGGCGTTCCCTGTTCCGTTTTCTCTAGCTTTCCTGCTTCCATATATCCCGCTTTGAGAAAACGTACAAGATACCTTAGAAATTTCTCGTCTTTTATCCTTATCTTAATTAGTTCCATTAGCTTCTCGTGTGATACATTATCAAAGAACCCCTTGATATCTGCTTCAATCACATGATTTATGGACTTAAAATTGATAAGGTCATTGACTCTCTTCAACGCCTGGTGACAATTCTTCCCCGCTCGAAAACCATACGAGCATTCATGGAAGTCTTGCTCATATATCGCCTCCATGATTCGTGCCATTGTCTTCTGAACTATCTTGTCTTCTATCGTCGGTAGTCCCAATGGCCTTCTCATATGTCTATCCTTAGGAATATACACCCTTCGGGCAGCTTGCGGTTTATACCCCATCCGCTTCATTCGTCCGAGCAAGTCTTCCACATTGGATTCTAATCCTTTCTCATATTCTTGCCAGCTTACACCATCCACTCCTGCGGCCCGGTTCCTGCCAAGCTCATAGAAGTTCGCCTTCAACGAACCTTCGTTGATATGATGCATCAAACTCTCGAATTTCATATCCGGTTCCTTGGCGGCACGTTGACTTATAAGACCTAATTTCGTTTCCATCTTTTCTTTTTGCCTTTGCATGCAATTCAATGTTTCCTTAGACCTTTACAACCTACTGCTAACCCCTTCGAGCAGGCCTTTCCTTTCTGCCTTACAGAGCGTTACCCCTGCTTAGCTCTACTATGAGTTAGTCCGACTACCAATACGCCTTACCCTCTCCTTGCTTCTTTCAGCTTGTTGACGGCTTCTCCGGAAACGTATTGGTTCTCCCAAGTTCCAGCGTAAACATTTTGATTGCCCACTGTGGATTACTACCCCGACAGGATACTGCACGCTCACCTCTTAACGCATACAGTATTGCTGGTTTCCAGATGTCCCACTCCTTGACCCACTGTAACATTGTATATTTCGGGGCTATCCTACCTTCACTTACGTTACGGTTGACAATCTCCTTCTCTCAGGCTTCGCATAATTCGTTGCCTTACTATGCGCTGAGTTCTGTACCGACCTGCTGGTTAGGCTTTAGTCGGGCTGGTTTTCCAGCTTGCTTACATTAGCTTTCTTGGCGCACGGGACACCATACTAAATTATTTGACGAATTAATTTACCTACCAGGCGGTAACTATCACCTCTAAACCTAGACAAATACCCCTCTTTACAACCTCAAAATCTTATCCCCTCTAAAACCACCCTCATTTTCATGACTTGTAAACCCCGGTATAAGTGTATATATAGACGTCATTTTCACTCAAGAAAGGGCTTACAAGATCATATAACACATATCTTTATCACCTCTAACCCCCGGTAGTTAATACCATTTACCGGTGGTTTTTTCTTGACATAAATCCTTTTTTTAAGCATAATATCTTCCATGAACATTATATTCCGTACCCTTACAATCCTGCTATTAATCCTTTCTCTCTCATCTCCATGCCCTGGTAAAGAATCCCAGCAAAGAAAACTCCGCAAAGAAGGTATCCGAGCCTATGAAGTCCCTATCCAGAACCAGAGTGTTGAATGGCTGACAGGGAATTTTAAAGACAACTATGCGAAAGAATATTATCCGGTCAATATCAGCCTTATGATGCGCAATATCATCTGGCAGCAAAGACAACTAATAAAAAACAAAGACGCGGCTCCATTCAAAGGAAACCTGCGAACCTTCTGGTACACATACATAAAAATCCCGCTTGCAAGACTTGGTATCCAAAAAGAAGACCACTACAAACTCATGATCGGCCAATTTGTACATCTCGTAAAAGAAGAAGACCTTATGCGCTATAAAGACCTTGGTTTTTCTGATGTAAACAAATTCTCAAAAAAGATCGGTGATAACCACCACATTATCCTGGCAGCTGAAAAACAAGGACATCTTCCATTCCTTCTAAAAATGCACAATAAATATAACATTACCGTAATCGCGCTTGGCGGTCAGCCATCTCTTCTCAGCGCGGAATATTTTGTTGATGACCTCAAAAAAAGAGGGATAGACATTCGCCAGAAATTTTATCTTTTGACAATAATTGACTATGACCCTTCCGGATTAATAATCCGAAATGCCTTTATTGATGATCTAAGATTCTACGGAATAAAACACCTGGAAGTAACCGACCTGATATGGCCGAACCTTTTGGCCCCTGATATCCTTAAGATGAGAATCTATCCTGTCCCGGACCCCGATAATATGAAAACAAAAAACCAGAGGTGGCTTGACGAAACCGGAGGCATTGAAGGCGAACTATACGGTCTGGAATCCGAGGCTATTGAACGAGATATGTTAGAAACACTTATTGAATCAAAGATAAAACCCCTCATAAAGAAACCCCGTAAGAAACAAAAAGTCTTACAGAAAAGATAAAAATGACCCGGGACGAACTCGCAAGAAAGATAGCCGGACAATTTAACCTGAGCATTGCTGAGAGCGACAGGATACTCAAATATACCCTTTCAGAAATGAAGAAAGAACTCCGCAAAGGAAAAAGAATAGACTTCCGCGGATTCGGGACATATCACACTATCAAACTTCCAAGCAGAATCTATCAAGACCCCGTCACAAACAAGATAATCTCCATACCATCCACAAACCGCGCCATCTTCCGCCAATCCAAAAACCTTTTCAGAGCAATAAAAAAATAACCATGGGTAAGATCCCTAAATTCAAATCAGAAAAAGTGAAATATATTTCATTTTGATAGGCGGAACATTCTTTTTATTGACAAGCTTTCTACAGAATGTAACAATTGTAACAAATAGAATATTACTTTTGTTACTTTTGTTACAATAAATAGGGAGACAAAAATATGACCCACGTGTTTTTTGAGCCCTCGTTTCCTATAGATCCGGGGAATTTTATTGGTAGAAACGAGGAGATAAAGAGATTTAGAGAAAACATCGAACGTGGATTATTATCCGGAAGAACTCCCTCATTTGCCATTTTGGGAGAATGGGGAATTGGGAAAAGTAGTCTTTTGACAAAATTAAACGATTCACTCCAAAAAAAGGATAAAAGGACCCTTTCGCTAATATGCCCTATTTCCAAAGATCTGGTTGACTACAGTATCTTTGCTCAAGCCCTTTTAGATAAATTTCATATGGAAATAATTTCTACACACAAAATATCCGATAAAATTAGAGCAGAATTAAAAAGATGGCGCTTGCAGAGGATTGGTGTTTCGGGAATTTCCTTAGAACGTATGCATCCTAGCTATTTTCTAAGTTCAGGGAATGCTTTATTACGGCATAACCTTCAGGAAATCTGGAAAAAGTTTTTAGTGCCGGCAAATATAAAAAGTGTAGTATTCTTTTTAGATGACCTTCACAATATCACCAAAAATAAAAGTCAAATAGCGCTTACTTTACGAGATCTTTTTCAATCCCTGGTGGTAGAAGGCTTTAACTATTCTATATGTTTTTCTTCTACCCCGGGATATTTTGGGACTATTAGAGAATTAGCAGAACCGGCAACAAGGTTTTACCAAAAAATATATTTAAAAGAATTTGCTGCCGATGAAACAAAAGAGCTATTTAAAAGAGTAGAAGAAACAACAAAAGTAGAAATCAAAAGGTCGGTAGTCAATCAAGTTCACCGGTTAACATTAGGACACCCATATTTTCTTTGCTTCATTGCCAACTATCTTATAACATCAACTAACAAAAAAATCATAGGGCTTGCTGAATTTCAGAAAATATGGCCTTCTTTATTCGTGTGTATGGGTGAAAATAAATTCTCTGAGGACTTTGCCCACATCACCAATGGCGAGAAAAAACTCCTTATATCTATAGCTCAAGCAAAAGAGGAAGAGCTTTCTCCTGTGGATGTTAAAAAATATCCCCGAATTTATTTTGCTCGATTAACTGAAAAAAATCTACTTCGTCGAATTGATAGAGGTAAATACAAAATCTACCATCCCCTTTTTAGAGAATATTTAAAGATAAAGTTTTGACAACTCCACCAGGTAATTATCTAGGGGTTTTCCTTAGACCATTAGAAAAGATTGTATGGTCCCCCGGAGCCTCCTTAAAAATTGATTTCAAAAAAACAGGCTAAGCTCAAAACTGGATATATTTCTATACTTATATATCCAGTTCCTGAATTATTCCCGCTTTTTACGCAGTTTTTCTTAAGGGAATATATCCAATTCAAGCTTGCTAAGGGTGTGAGGCAAAAAAAGCTTATTGTGCAATTTTATGCAGAATCTCAGAAATAAAAGTCTGGTATCTTATTCCCAGCTTTTTTGCTTTGACCTTTATATGTTCAATGTCTTGACTGTTAACTCTTATAGTCATCATTATATCTTTTCTTCTTGCGGCAAGCGTTGTAGATATTTCCTTCAACTCTTTACCTGTCGGCTTTTTATATTCACCACGAACTAAAGCATCCTCTATTTTCTTTTCCTCTTTTGTCAACTTAATCCTTCTCATTTTTATCACCTCTTTTATGTTTTTGAGTATATTTACGACTGGGAAACAATGTTTTCAAAAAAATGCTCTCTTTCTCCATAACACAAGGAACAATCCAAACATAATTCTCATATTCAAACAGCATAATAAACTGATTTTTTCTTGAAGGATGTTTTTCTGCTCCTATAAATTTTGAATTTAGAATCTCTTCAAATGAAATACCTCTTGTCTCCTCAAGGTTTTTATTCTTCAAATTACTCCATCTAAATTCTTTCATGATCTAAATATACCACACTTCTTTTGTATTTACAATTGTAAATACAAAATATTTTATTAGACATATAAGTTATTCACTGCCTTTTCTGTATCCTCACTCAATACATCCGCATAAACCTCTGTAACCTGACAGCTACTATGTCCCAATTGTTTTTGCACCATTCTCAGGTCTTTTGTGTTCCTATACAACATTGTTCCATAAGTATGGCGAGCACTATGTATGCTGTAGGCCATTTTTAAACCACAAGCCTTGGTCCAATATTTAAATCTCTTTTGAAGGGCACTAAGGGTCATTTTAGAGCTTCTTTCTGAAATAAACAAATAATCTTCTGATTCTACTTTCTCCCCTACCCTTTTTTTCCACAAAATATATTCTTTTAAGTGTTTTTTTAGTTTATCGCTTATTACCACTAACCGGTTTTTTTTGCCTTTGCCGTTTTCTACAAATATAGAATTCTCTCCCTTACCAATATGAATATCTTTTATCTTAAGATTGCAGATTTCGCTTGCCCTCAATCCGCTTGATAAAGCAATATCAATAATCATCCAATCTCTTACAGGCTTCTTTTGCTTTTTTGTTTTTGCCACTATAGCCTTTTCATCTAAAAACGTTCTGAGACGTTTTGTCTCTTCTTCCTTCAAATACTTCTCTGGTGTTAGTATCCATTTTTTCATAAGAATATATGCTTTCTTTCTTATTTTATCTTTATAAAAAAACTTATTGGGATATTACCACTTCAACAGGTATTGTTTTTAGTTCTTTCCCTGGATGTGAAAGATAATTTAATTTTTCAAAACCAATTACTCTACCCTGGCGATCCTTGGATAATATTACCTCTTCTCCTGTTTCTTCATTTGTATATTCCTTTTTAGGATCATCAAACCAAACATTTAGTGTATTTCCTTTTGTATCATAATAAAGTCTTACTTTTTCCATTTTAATTCTCCCTCTTTTATTTTGTCGGTTATGTACGAAGTTACTATAAAACTTTCTTTTTTCATATATTTTACAACAACACAGATATATTTGGATTTCAATCTGTGATAAAAAAGATAAACTTTTTTATCTTTCTTGCTTATTCGAATCTCATCCGGACTAGAAAGACATTTTTTTACTTCTTTTTCTTTTTTGGCTATTGAGGGATGTTTTACTTTAGTAATAATCTTCCAATAACTCTCTGTTGTTTTTACTGGAAACCCTAATTGGGTTTCCACCTGAAAATATACTTTACTTAAAGCAGCACTTTCTTTCTTAGATAGATCTTTCTTTACCAAAATATCCTCCTTTTAGAAGATACTATTTTTTATAAAAATAGAAGAAAAACAGAGGAAAAAAGTTTTTCTTTATTATAACTATTATAACTATTAAATACTATTATAACTATAGGGAGCTATAACTTGTTGAATATAAGCTAGTTAAATGGTGAAGTCATCCTCACTAATCGGGTTTTCCATCCTCACTAATCGGGTTTCGCATCCTCACTAATCGGGTTTCGCATCCTCACTAATCGGGTTTTCCATCCTCACTAATCGGTTAACCGTTTTTTAGGAGGGAAAACATCAAAGAAAACGATATCATCTTTATCAAGTTTTGTTTTAGGACCAAGCACTTTATGTTTCCTTAATTCCTGTATAAATTCTTTGAGCCTGCTTCTTAATCTAAACATTGGTTGATCTGTGTTAAAGTTGATAGCTTTTAATACTGTCAAAATATGCATTTTACTTGGCTGATTATGTGCGGCAAGAAATCTTAGAAGAGCTTTTGACCCATCTTTTTTTAGAGATCTTCTGACGGAAAAATTAATATTTGTTAGCATTGATTCCAGAAAATATGCCATAAATTCCGGATTGAATTTAATAATAATGTCTTTTGTTCTCTCATCATACTTATACGATTGAACAATGTTTCCTATTGATCTTGTTGTTCTTGTCTTTAATCGTTCTTTCCCTTTTTTCTTCCAATCAAAAGTAGTTAATTCAAACCTAACCAGTTGAAAATGCTGCAATGTGTTTTCAATACGTGCAAATGATTGTTTTGTATAGCCGGCGGATCCATATAAAAGATTAACAATATTTTTCATGTTGATATCAAGGACATATTCTCCCTCGACTTTTTTTATTTTGTCCTTGCTTATCTTCATGAGAGCCAAAAATATATCTTCTTCAAATATTGCAAGCTTGATTCCCTCAATTACTACGTTTCCCCACCCTGTTTCTTGTTCCAATCTGGTTATCTTCCTATTTTCTTCTTTTAATTCCCTATCAGACATCGGGTAAAATATAGATGTTTTGGCTAATTGATGGGGTAAGAACGCAAGAATTTTTTGTTCTGGAGGGATTGGAGCTTTTATAATACCCTTCTTAAACTCTTCAGCCTCCTTGTTTGGACCTGAAGCTTTGAATGCATCCATCAAACCGTTAAGAGTTTTCTTTAGCTCCGGATCTTTGATTAAATCCATAGATTCTTCTGTTTCAAGGCTTTTTTCTTTTGTGGTCACTTTATTAATCCTTTATGTCCTGTGTGTTATTTTCTATTTTTGCAATAATTCTTCTTGATAGCTCTTTTTCATCAGGAATTTCTTTATAATCTATATCCAATTGAGAAATTGCGTCTACACATGCCCTGACAATAGAATTTTTAGTCAGCCTCTCGATTTTATTCTTTGAAGATCTTTCTTTCATTATTTGCTTTGTAACATTATCCAAAAAATCTATTTGATCTTTGCGAAGACGTACAAGAAGAGGTTCCAAAGTTATAAACTTTGGAAGTTTTAAACTTTTAGAGTTTATAACTTTTAAAGTTTCAGACTCTTTAAGTTTTGGAGTTTGAGAGTTTAAAACTTCTTGGGGAACAGGTGGTTGTTCCTTAACTATTTGTTGCTGCGGTTCTTTCTCTGTTTTTATAAAGAGTGGGTTGTCAATTTTTGGTTTTGCCATCTTGATAAAACCTCCTCTGCTAGTTGTTGGTATGCAATTGCCCCCTTACAAGAGGGATCATATTTTCTGACAGGCACATGTTTATTATGAGCCTCTTCAATTTTAATATTTTCCGGGATCGCTGTATTAAACATAGTGTCTGCAAAATGATCTTTTATAATGCTTATTGCGTCATTTGTAATAACCCTGGACTTGTAGCGCGTAATTAAAACACCGACAATTTTTATAGGGTTGTCTAAATTTTCCTGAATCTTTTTGATTGTGCTTTCAAGAAGCGTAATTCCTCTGAGAGAAAAATATTCAGGGCAAATTGTAATTAATAATTCTTTTGCTGTGGTAAGGGCATTTATAGTTAAAAGGCCGAGTGAGGGAGGGGAGTCAATAATAACAACATCATAGTTTTTTAGATCTTTAATTTTGTGATACAGAATTTTTTCTCTTCCAATCATTTGAGCAATTTGAATGTCTATGCCGGAAAGCATAATGTCAGAAGGAATAACATCTACATTAAATATATTGGATCTTTGAATAATTTGTTCAACAGGAATGTCTGATACAAATAAATCATGAATAGTTTTTTCAAATTCTATGTTCCCAAATATCGAAGAAGTTGCGGAAGCTTGTGGATCAAGGTCAATCAATAAAACTTTTTGTGACAGGCAGGCGAGCTCATAAGCTAAATTAACAACAGTTGTTGTTTTTGCCACACCGCCTTTTTGGTTTGCAACAGCTATTATTTTCAAGATTTTTCCTCCACTTGTTCAAAAAGTTGTTCTTACAGTTTATGTGGCGCAATAGTTGTTTTGTTCGCGTAAGCAAGAATGGTCTCAAGGTCATCTTCATCAAAAATACGGTAATTGTTTCGATCACGATTTACTTCAGGTATTTTTCCTGAGGAGAACCAGTTGTAGAGCGTTTTTTTTGTAACACCTGCTTTTTTTGCCACAGCACCAATTTGTACAACAGAATTTTTATTTTGTGACATATGAATTTAACTCTCCTTTTTTTAATTTTATAGTATAGAAAACTATTAAAAACAATGATAATATTTTTTAGATAAATGTCAACATTATTTTACCATAGACTATTGTATAAAAAGGTTTTATGAATTATAAATAAATCGGTTGAAAAATATTTTAAACTTTTTAACTTTAAAAGTTTAAAAGTATTCAATTTTTAATGTTTAAATTTGTTTTTAATCCTTATGCTTTATGTTTAATCCCACCCCGCCACCCATAAAAGGAATGTTCGCTCGGCAGCGTGGTTTGTTACTCCGGGGAAGCGGTTCCGGGGGTTCGTTATCCTCATCTTGTCCTTCGACAAGCTCAGGACAAAATTCAGACCGGTCAAGCCAGTCGTACACAGGGGTATACAGACTGGAGCCTCAATTTCTCCAGACTGTATACCCCTGCTCCCTCCTTGTCGCATAATACGCGCATTATGCGACCTAGCCCTTGCCTCCCTCCTCCACCGCCCTTCGGGTTGACATAACCAGCGTTATGTCAACTTCCCCTGAGTAACAAAGCACACAAGCCTCACTCACTTTTTATTCCCATCCGCCCAGCAAAAAACTTTTCTCTTTGAATGCAGCAAATGTAAAAAACTCTACAAGTGGCAACTTTTTACTTGCCCCCCCCCCCCCCCGATGATATACAATGTCCACAATTGTATTTTTCCAAACACCAAGGAGGTTCCATGAAAACCGTTGTGTTGGGGGTTATCTGTGCCCTCTTAATCGGGCTCACCTGTTCCGTATCGAAAGCGACAACTATATACGATTCATTTGGCGGGGAAGAGTATGCGCCGTCCTGTCCCATCATGTGGGAGTACGACGAGGGCTTCACCATGGGGATATGTTCCGCGTTCCAATTCACCGTTGCCCCAGGAACGGACTATACGCTTAATTCAGTGACGCTTGTCTTAGCGCAATTTATGGGGGTTGAGAATGTGAAGATCTCTATCAGAGATAACAACGGAGTCCTCCCCAATACCCTCGTAGAAAAGATTACGGAAAACCCGGGCAATATAACCGATACACCTACGGCCCTCACGTATAATTCAACAGATCATCCCACATTATCGGCGGGAACTACGTACTGGCTCACGCTTGAACCAAAAACTGAAAACACGGTAAGCGACATAAATAACTGTATGATGGATTGGTATACAAGCAACACGGCTAGTGTATCCGGTGCAACCAAAATGTATATGGAGGGTAGCTGGGGAGAGTGGGGGGCAACAGGTCCGGAGCTCCGAGAAGGAGCGTTTCGTATCATAGGGACCGCCGTCCCCGAACCTTCTTCCATCGCCTTTTTTGGCATCGGGCTTTTAGGCCTGATCGGCGGCTGGATAAGGAGAAGAGCCGCGACACGGAACACATAATTTGTGTTCCGTCATCTTTTCGTATTTCAGTCGAGTAGATATAATATGGCCGTCACACTTAGACATGCTTTGTGTTCCCTGTTACTCTCCCCTTTCGGTTTGGAGAGTGTCACATTATTCTGTCTTATGCTTCGACTTCAACACCCCTCACAGAACCGTACTTGCGGATTTCCCGCATACGGCTCTTCAGTAAGTCTCACTCAGCATGCGATACTGTGTAAAAGCTATGGACAATGTGCGGTTTTGGTAACGGGTATCGCTTAAGATAGCTCTCGAATTGTGCCCAGCTAAAGGACTTCCTATGGCTTCGCCTGTTTAACCATTTTAACACCAGCTCCAGAGTCCTCTTATAGAAAACATGCACACTTCTCATGTTTTCACTGACTCCATAGTATCGATAGTGTCCGTTGATCTTGGTTTTCAGTATTGTCCACCATTCCTTCAGCTTCACTGCATTCCGTATTTCTTTTAGCCACTGATTCATGGCCATACAACTCTTACGGAGTTTCTTTGCACTCGTCCTTCGTCCCACCTTAAACTTTCCCTTCCTGCTTATGGCACAATAATGCGTGAAACCCAGAAACTCAAACGTGTTGGCTTTGCGCCGCTGATTTCTCGAGTTCTCCCGCTCATATCGGCCAAAACTTTTCACACTTGTCTTCTCTGGATGCAATTCCAATTCATATCCCATGAATCGCTCTTGCACCTGTTTCATAATACTTTTTGCTTCCTCCTTGTACTGCGCGAGGATTACAAAATCGTCGCAATACCGTACCACGTAACATTGTCCTTTTAGACTCGGCTTGACTTCCTTCTCAAACCATTCGTCTAATACATAATGCAGGAATATGTTTGCCAACATCGGACTTAAATTACCCCCTTGCGGCGTTCCCTGTTCCGTTTTCTCTAGCTTTCCTGCTTCCATATATCCCGCTTTGAGAAAACGTACAAGATACCTTAGAAATTTCTCGTCTTTTATCCTTATCTTAATTAGTTCCATTAGCTTCTCGTGTGATACATTATCAAAGAACCCCTTGATATCTGCTTCAATCACATGATTTATGGACTTAAAATTGATAAGGTCATTGACTCTCTTCAACGCCTGGTGACAATTCTTCCCCGCTCGAAAACCATACGAGCATTCATGGAAGTCTTGCTCATATATCGCCTCCATGATTCGTGCCATTGTCTTCTGAACTATCTTGTCTTCTATCGTCGGTAGTCCCAATGGCCTTCTCATATGTCTATCCTTAGGAATATACACCCTTCGGGCAGCTTGCGGTTTATACCCCATCCGCTTCATTCGTCCGAGCAAGTCTTCCACATTGGATTCTAATCCTTTCTCATATTCTTGCCAGCTTACACCATCCACTCCTGCGGCCCGGTTCCTGCCAAGCTCATAGAAGTTCGCCTTCAACGAACCTTCGTTGATATGATGCATCAAACTCTCGAATTTCATATCCGGTTCCTTGGCGGCACGTTGACTTATAAGACCTAATTTCGTTTCCATCTTTTCTTTTTGCCTTTGCATGCAATTCAATGTTTCCTTAGACCTTTACAACCTACTGCTAACCCCTTCGAGCAGGCCTTTCCTTTCTGCCTTACAGAGCGTTACCCCTGCTTAGCTCTACTATGAGTTAGTCCGACTACCAATACGCCTTACCCTCTCCTTGCTTCTTTCAGCTTGTTGACGGCTTCTCCGGAAACGTATTGGTTCTCCCAAGTTCCAGCGTAAACATTTTGATTGCCCACTGTGGATTACTACCCCGACAGGATACTGCACGCTCACCTCTTAACGCATACAGTATTGCTGGTTTCCAGATGTCCCACTCCTTGACCCACTGTAACATTGTATATTTCGGGGCTATCCTACCTTCACTTACGTTACGGTTGACAATCTCCTTCTCTCAGGCTTCGCATAATTCGTTGCCTTACTATGCGCTGAGTTCTGTACCGACCTGCTGGTTAGGCTTTAGTCGGGCTGGTTTTCCAGCTTGCTTACATTAGCTTTCTTGGCGCACGGGACAGATCACTTAATTATCTTCCTTAAAAATCGGGCTAGCAATCTGGTCAAAACGAACCCATATCTGGGTTCTCATACTACCCACTCTACCTAAAATAGAAAAGGCAGCCCTAATGGACTGCCTTTTCTATTCTGGCGGAGGAGGTTGCAACCAATTCGAACTGGCTGTGAAATACACTCTAATATCAAGATACTACCCGTTAAAGACTACCAGAAGATAACTCATAAGATTCAGGAATTATGTTTATTGGGTATGTCTCTCCAAGATATAGCCAAATCAGTTGGCATTAGCAAAAAACCGCAATTAAATCCTTCAAACGGGTATAATTATTAAGACAGGCTGAAAAAGCTAAGATACATATGCGACATAGATAGATGATTAATTAAGCAGAATGTTTTGCTACATATATACTTAGCAGTTTACGTATCATCTTCTGGTATTTCGTATGTTTTTTTGTAGCTTGTTTTTTGAAATAATCCAGACTTGATTCCTCGATTCTTAGCGTTACTTTTACCGTTTTTTCGGGAACAACTAGTTCGTCAGGTGACGGCAAATAATCCTTAACTCTAGTCAATTTCCCAATAGGCATATCAGAACTTTTAGTCTTTTCCTTCATAGTATTTACCTCCTTTTCTCCAAAAACCCGCACCGATTATTCTGATCTTTCCAGCTCTATAAGTAAATCTCACAGTTATTATTCTATTTTCGACTTTTCCAATACAAAACAATCTTTCCTCTTCAACACTATGTTTTGAATCCTTATAAATTTTTCTTTCCGGATCCTTAAAAGCCTGCACAGCCGTCACAAAATCGATTCTATGTTTTCTTATATTTGCTGCTTCTTTTTCATCATCCCATTCAAAACTGATATTTTTATCCACTGCCATATAATCATTATATCCTATATTGACTATTTGTCAATACATTTATACATATTATTATACATACAATTAATGAAGCATATGGGATTGAAAAGGATTCAAAAAGGCATGTTTTAAGATAAATGGTAGCAGCTACCATTTACTTGTGACTTTTACAGTCTCAGTGGCGGAAGAGGGAGGATACTTAATTCTAGAATATCCTGCCCCTTTAATCCTATAGCAGCCCTAAAAACTTTTCTTTCTTTTTATCTTTGAATAAATCTTCAAGCAGAGTATCAACTGCTTTACTTATAGAATCATCTGTCATCTTCTTCGGCTGATTATCATCGTAGGCAAGTGTTGACGGAGGGGTAAATCTTGTTTCAATTCTATTATTCCACAATATCTTGCCGCTTTTAACGTCCTGAAGATAGAGCCGAATCTGGACATAACAGTTTGAAAGTTTTGGCGGAATATTGGCGCCCGGGCCCGATCCCATATCGTTGCTGTAAACATACTTGCTAATCCCTGATGAATCCGGGAGTCCTTTTTCGTATCCTTGTTGATACACAAACGCGCCCGCCCCTTCAACGAGTCCGCCGACTGTTGCCGTTAACCACCCGTTTTTGCGGTTTAAACTCTTCGTTTCATTAAAACCATATTCAATAATCTGTCCACGGATAATTTTATCAGCTCCCAACGTATTGCCTATTTCTCTTACCTTGCCTTTCGAGAGGCCAACTTTCACGCCGTCCAAGACCTTGTTATTGCTAAAATCACCCGTCGTATCCTGAGACATCATATGAACAAGATTTGCCTGTTGTACTTTTTCATGAGGGTTGTTCATCAGTTCCCACTGAGGGTTCGACACATCCTCCACGTTTTTATCCATTACCGCAATAATTCCTTCCTCAATCAAAAAACCGTTAACATCTTCCTGATTGAGGACAGTGATCCCCCGCGAAACAAGTCCGTCGGTGATCGCCTCCATTACTTTTAAATTGATTCCATAGCGAGGATTGCACAGGAAAGACTGTTCTTTCGAGTAATCCGCAAGCGGGAAAATCGCCACAGTATTCATGTCTTTGACAACGGTCTGCGTTGAAATCTTCTCGGCGGTGACATTTGTTTTGACAGGTTTCACCGTCGTCGCAACAGGTTTTACCGTTGTCGCACAACCGATAAAGCTCATAAAACCGGCTAGAATCACAAAAATATACATTCTTTTAGGCATTTTTTTCTCCTTTATAAAATATTTTTTCATAACAACTATTCTTCACCAGTATAGATACTGTCATTCGTGCCCTCTGACAAAAGTTTTTCTCCTTCTTTTTTGCTGAGAACATATGATCTCACACTTTCATCTGCTCCTCTGCCCTTAAGAACAATAGTCGCCTTAACAAATATCAACAGATCGATTTTCTTTGTGCTCGTTACCGTCCTCCTAAAAAGCTCCCCGATAAAAGGTAGATCAGATAAAAACGGAACACCTATACGCGTTTCTTTCTTTTCATCTTTGAGAAGGCCACCAATAACAACCGTTTCCCCGTTTCCGAGTAAAATCTGTGTATCAGCCTCTCGCGTTTCGAGTACCGGATAAGTTATTAGCGGTATACGCGTATTTGGTTCAATTATTGTCATGTCATAAAGTCTTGATGTCACCGTAGGATGGAGGATCATATTTATATATTTTTTATTGCTCACTTGAGGCACTACGCTCAAACGAATTCCTACTGGCAAATAACCATTAAATTGGGCGGAAACAGTCGGTTGCCCGACAGCGCTTGGGGTAATCTCTGTCGAAAGAAGAGGTATCTCCGTTCCAACAACTATTGACGCCTCCTGATTACTATACGTCATAATCTTAGGCGCCGAAAGAATATTCGCGCCACTGTTTTCTTCCAGCATATGCAATATAACCTCTACCTGTGTATTAAGCAATTTCTCCATCTTGAATTTAAATCCGCTGGTATCCGGATTTAAACCCGTCGAATTTGGGTTAAACGACGAGGGAGTCATATTTGTGTCATATGAGAGATTTTGAAACCCCATTTTTAGATTTTCAAGAACTGAGGCTCCTCCCTCGGTGAGCTTTTGGGTCACCACGTGCCCACCGTTACCGGCACCCAAGAGCCCCGCTTCAATACCATTAAATCCGGATCCCCATTCAAAACCGATATCGCGCAGAACATCCCGGTCTACCTCAACGATCTTCGCTTCGATCATGATCTGATAGGGCATCACGTCAATCGTATTAATAATCTGCCGGACATTCTCCATATTCGAGGGAACTTCTCCAACGAGGAGCGTTCTCGATTTACTCGGTTTTTTTTCCGCGCGTTCTCCGATGCTCATTTCGGGCCTGCCTGCTGCTCCTCCACCTCCCCCCCCCTGGTCTTTTGGATCTCCCCTGAAAGACCATCCGGTTTGTCCCGCCAAACTAAGGATTGTGACGCACCCACGTGCAGAAAGCAGTCTGGGAAGACTAGATTCCTCACTTTTTGGATCAAGCAATTTCTTAACATCTTCCGCATCGACATATTTAAGCTCAAACACTTCATAAATGAGTGGGACACTGTTGGCTATAATTTTATTGTAATCACTAATCTCTATAATCTTTTGCTTTGTCCTGATCGTTATAAAATCCCCTGGTTCAATATCACTAATCAGTTTATCAGAGGGCTGATATGTTAAGTTAGCCGTCCGCATAATTGTCTCAAATGCTTTCCTCCATGGAACAAACTTCCCGTCAGTTGTAAGCGTCACTTTTACATCAACTTCTTCCCCTACAGAGATATAAACACCACTAATTCCTGATATGTCAGACATAACATCCCTGATGGGTTCGTCTTTGTAGTCAAGGATAATTTCGTTAATTTTTTGCTTTTTCCTGATTGTTATAAAATCCCCTGGTTCAAACTCACTAATCATTTTGTCAGAGGGCTGATATTCAAGTTCAGCTGTATTGATAATTGTATTAAATGCTTTCCTCCATGGAACAAACTTCCCGTTAGTTGTAAGCGTCACTTTTACATCAACTTCTTCCCCTACAGAGATATTAATACCACTAATTGCTGATATGTCAGACATAACATCCCTTATGGGCTTTTCTTTGAAGTCAAGTTTAATTTCGTTTTCTACCCCTTTAACCTCTTCTTTCAAAACACTCTTTTTTTCCGGGGCATCCTTCTTCGCGAGCTGATCAAGTTTCTTGATCGTTTTCTCAATACTATTGAGATACCGGGGATAATCTTTTATTATTATTGACCGGGAAGAAACGTTTGGCTCGACTTTTCCTTCATCGGATAAAAGCGCCTGTACTCCTTTTGCAATTTCTACAGGATCTCCATACTGCAGGGTGTATAGTGCCGTCATCATTTCTTCTTTTTTCAGGTTTTCTATGGACATCACCCGTATAATCCCATCATCTTGAACATGCCCGTAACCATATGTTTTCAGAAGTATATCAAGCGCTTTTCGCCACGAAACGTCCTCCAATTTCATCGAAATCTTTCCTTTTACTTCTGGGCCTGCAACAATATTTACCCCTACCTTTATTCCAATAGTCTCTAACGCAACCCGGATATCGGTATCGGGAAAATCGAAACTGATCGTTTTTTCAGCGTCAGGTGCCGGAATATTTTCTGGGGAGACAACTGCATCGTCCTTCTTGATATCGGTGTCGTTTACATTCCCTTCTATAACCTGAGAGACAGCCTCTAAAGCCACATCTTGGGCAGCTGGAGATACTTCATCAGCAGTAAAAGCGAACTTGGTAAATGCTATACTGAGCAGGAACACAGTCACAATACAAAGACCGGCATAATAGTACTTCAGTTTATTTTTTTGCATTATTTTCCTCATTTTGTATGGAGCTTTATTTATATTTTTGCATCTTTAATATTACTGACTCGCCTTTATAGATAAGCTCTACTTTATTATCATTTATAGACACTACCTTTGCATCAAATATACTGTCGCCAACACGGACAACTTTACCTGAAAGCACTGCCAGCGTTTCACCGTTATCACTGATGATTCCTTCAATCTTTAAATTACGTACGGTATATATTCCGCCTCTTCCCTTCCCTAGGGGAGTAAAAGGATCTCTCATGTTCTTGCTATCATACGAAAAATCTTTAGATGGCGCTTTTGTATCGCTCTTCTTAGCATCTTTACCTACTGCTATACCAAAAAGACATACACTTACTGCCATCAATACTAAAGAAATAATAATTATAGTTCGATTCCTCATACATTCCTCAATGTGTATTCTTAAATAATTTTAACTGTTCCTGCGGATACTCAATCTTAAAAGCATACTTAGCAATCTTTTTAATATCACCTTCTGTATACACACGATAACCGGCACGATTCCGTTTCGGTTGCGGGATAAGACCCGCTTTTTCCCAATTATAAAGGGTGCTTCGTGCTATACCGATTTGTTTTAATACATCACTAACTTTATAATATGTCTTCATAGTCTTTCTTATGCATGGTTATCATTAATTATTAAACCTTATTAAACGTTATTAAAGATATATTGTCAAGGGAAAGTCTCCTGGTGAGGACGATTTTGGGACGAAGCCCGAGAAAATCTAGGGGGGATGGGAACAATTAATGCGAGCAAAAAAATCTCGTAGAGATTTCGAGAGTGGAAATTTCACCGATCAGTGTGTGTCGGAATGCTGTAACCCTGCTCTGTGTAAACTCGTACGTACATTGGATAAGTGAAGCGAGATAATAAGATAGTCGAAGACTATTCAAGAAGCGGCTTTTTTAAAACAAGATATTTTACTTTAATCTCAACATTGTGCTGATACGGTGTTTTGGGATTATACCCTATTGATACATTTTTTATTTCTAAGAATTTTGTCTTCTTCTCAAGCGTATTTATGAATTTTCCGGCTTCATGATAGCCAGCTTTTAATTTTATTTTTGCATGACGAAATGTAAAGAGCGGGTTCTCGGCCTCTTCGACTGCGCCCTGAACCTTTTCACCTTTATATGGTTCAATCTTCTCTGTTTTAAATTTTAAATCGTTTTCGATCTCAGCAACTGTACGAAGTATCCATGACGTGTCCGCTTCTTTCGGGATACCTCGCTCCAATTCTTTGATCCGTTTTTCAAACACCTCGTGCCGATCAACAAATTTATCCTTGTTCTTAATCTTAAACTCGGCATCCTCAATTTGACGGGAAAGATCAGCTGTCTTCTTTTTTGTTTGAGCAATTTTCCCAAAACCCGGAGCAAGAAGCATATACCAGAAACCAGCACCGAACGCTAAAACAAAAATAACTATAAGCATGCCCTTTTCAAGTTGTTCTTTAGAGTATTTTGCCATGTGTATCCCTTTTATACTTTTATACTATTTCTTTACTGTACGAGAATATTTATCTCTAAACCAACATCGAATAGAAAAATTCTTAAAATCATTTTTACCACTCTCAAACGACATGAGGTCAACTTTTCGAAATATATTTTCAAATCTTGGAGACGCCTTTAAATTGGCAATAAACGTCTCAATTGTTTTATCATTTTTATCCAAAGATTTATAGTTTCCATCAACAATAAGAACATTCCTCGCTTTCATTCCGCGACGTTCCGTTTGCTGCTTTCTCCCTCCCACCATTGTAATAATCAATTCGCTTACCATTTCATTAAATGATGCACTTTTAATTGATGTTAAATGCACATTCCACGGAGTAGCATCACTTATAGTATTTAAGATCATTGACCACGCGTATCTTTGGGCATCTTTTTTCTTAAGTGCGGTTTCGTTTGAATAAAATTCCTTTTCTTTATCAAGCATCTTTTTTATCGGGGCGTACTCTCCCTTTATAGCAAGCCATTGTTGATGTACGGCAGAATACTTATTGTTATAATACCCACTGGGCATCAGCACAACAGTTACATAGACAACCCCAAAAAAACAGACGAGCGCACAAAAAACTATTATTAATATCTTTTTTAAACGTGCTGTACTCAGTGCTTTTAGCTTCTGCTCTTCAGGCAGTGTCCTTAAATATCCAGGCAAAAGATTTATTTCAATCATAACGTTCTATCCAGTACATTTTTTAACACTTTATTCTTTTGGATTACTCCTCACAGCCAAACCGATGCATAAAGCAAATAAAGGACTTATCTTATTTATTTCATCACTATTTTCATTGTTTTCCAAGGCACATATAGACAGTGGATCAATTATCTCGTAGGGTATTTCAAGCGCACTGCTTATCATATCAGCAACACCTTCTAAAAGAACGCCTCCGCCAACAAAGAAAAGCCTCTGGACATTCTTCCCGGATTCACCTTCAAAGAAATTAAAAGACATCATCAACTCTTCAACCAAATTGTGTACGGTTTTTGCTAAGTACGTCTTTACATCTTCTGAGCCAGTTTTTTTCATTTTTTCCGCTGAGGCAAAATCACACGAAAGTGCCTCGCATATCGCTTTTGATATAGCGTTGCTCCCAATATTTATTTCTCGTGAAAACACCGAATCATTCTTAATAAGTATCCCCAGTTGTGTTGATAAAGCACCGAAATCAATGCACGCGGTAATTTTATTCTCAATGCCCTTACGCTCAATATATGCTTCATATAGATTAACCAATGA
>Ga0208904_1000916_pt1 | contig 21639 bp, 16 predicted proteins | sample AntAceMetag02UKB_FD_184774 | JGI IMG/M metagenome (GOLD analysis project Ga0208904, IMG submission 184774) | Saline lake microbial communities from Ace Lake, Antarctica - Antarctic Ace Lake Metagenome 02UKB (SPAdes) (version 2) | ecosystem: Environmental > Aquatic > Non-marine Saline and...
AGGAAAATATCCATGGGTTTATATTGACAGGGATGAAGCGAGAACGGCGTGTGCGAATTATCCAGGGGGTAATAAATATTTATGTACTGATGAGCAATGGCTTGGGGCGGCGAATATTAAAGGACAGATTTATAATTTGCCAACAGGGGCAGCAACCGCTACTGCAATACCATCGGGAGCTTCTGATTCAACAGCATGTGTTACCTATGAAACTGCTGACTGTGACTGGGCAGATTCTCCTGGAGGTGGCGATGCTTGTATGACTGGAAGCAAGACAGATTGCGTTTCATCCGAAGGAGTTTATGATATGACTGGAAACGTATACGAATGGACAAATGAAACCGTATCTTATACGAAACCCTGCAACGTAGGAAGCGCAGGATGGTGTTATTGGAACGGAACTGCCTTCACTACTTCAGCGAATGCAAAATACGGAAATGACGGAGTGTATTTTTTAGCGAATAGCAACTCTGGTTATGCGGTGCTGCGGGGCGGTTATTGGGACGCTGTGGCGTATGCTGGTCCGTTTTGTGCGTATTTGAGGGATGCACCTTCTAGTTCGCGCAACAGGATCGGCTTCCGCTGTTGCAGTTAATCTGGGTACTGGAATCTGGAAATCCTGAAGAAGAAACGCCGAAGGCGGTGCGCGAAAAAAGAGGAACAAAAAAATGGAAAAAAGAAATAAGAATAGAAAAGTGAAGGAAGAATCTGAAAAAACTAATAAAACATATATTGCAGTATTTAATGGTAAAAAGATAAGGAGAAATCTTATTGATGATAAATGGTTTTTTTCTGTTGTAGATATTATTGGAGTTTTGACTGATAGTGAATATCCTAGAAAGTATTGGAATAAACTCAGCCAGAGATTAAGAGAAGAGGGAAGTGAAGTGGTGACATTTTGTCACCAGTTGAAATTAATAGCAGAAGACGGGAAATTAAGAGAGACTGACTGCGCAGATACAGAAGGTATTTTTAGAATAATACAATCAATTCCCTGTAAAAAAGCTGAGCCATTTAAGAGATGGCTTGCGAGAGTAGGCTATGAAAGAGTACAGGAAATAGAAAATCCAGAACTTGCTCAAGAAAGAATGAAAAAACTCTATGAATTAAAAGGATATTCTAAAGATTGGATTGATAAAAGAATTAGAGGAATTGCAGTAAGACAAGATTTAACTGATGAATGGGAAAAGAGGGGTGTTGAAGAATCAAAGGATTTTGCAATCTTGACAGCAGAGATATCAAAGGCAACTTTTGGAATGTATCCCGAAGAATATAAACGATTTAAAAAATTACAAAAAGAAAACTTAAGAGACCACATGACTGATTTAGAATTAATATTTTCAATGCTAGGTGAAGCATCAACTGCAGAGATTGAAAGAGCCCAGAATCCAGATAACTTTGACAAACATAAAGATGTTTCACTTAAAGGAGGGAATATTGCAAAGAACGCAAGAATAGAATTAGAAAAGGAAACAGGGGAAAGTGTTGTTAGCGAGGAAAATTTCTTAAGTGAACCAGAAATCAAAGAAAATATTCAGAGATTTTCTGGGTCCCTGAAATCAAAGAAAAAGAAAAAATTAATAAATTTAGAGGTTAATGCATAATAAAAAATGGGAGAAAATAAAATGAATCGATATTCAGGAATATTTTATTTGAACACTCGTGGGGCAGTAAAGCAGTTTTTCCGAAACCCCGGAACAGGAGGTTTTCAACATGATTGAAGACATGAAAATATTTCATAAAACTTATGAATTTATCAAGTGGTTGCATACCTTACTAAATAAATTTCCAAAATCAGAAAAATATACAATGGCTCAAAAAATAGAAAATACCTCTTTAAATTTTTTAGAGAGCATTATCCAATCAAATAATGATTTTGACAAAAAACAATCACTGCAAAAAGCAATGATTGAGTTAGATAAATTAAGGATTTTTTTAAGACTTTCAAAAGATTTACAATTTATTAGTTTTGACCAATATGAATATGGCTCAAAATTAATAAATGAAATAGGTAAAATGCTAGGGGGGTGGTATAAAAAGTTTAATATTCCTTCATAGGAATGGGTTGAATTGTGATTAGCTGGTTGCGGTGCTACGGGGCGGTAATTGGAACAATGTGGCGAATGCTGGTCCGTTTTGTGCGAATTTGAATAATGCACCTTCTAATTCGAACAACAATATCGGCTTCCGCTGTTGCAGTAATATTCAACGCCAGATTCTATATCTTTAAGGAGATAATGAACAGTGCGAGAAAATTACATCAATTTAAATCCAAACCGAAAGGTTAAATACTAAATCCAAATTCGACGATTAGTAAGATGAAGCATAAAGCTGATTGAAACTTGTCGAATTTACAATTAAGATGAAAAAATATAAAAATTTGCTTAAGCAGGTGTGTGAAATGAGAAATCTGAATAAGTCATACTTAAAAGCAAGAAAAGGAAAAAATAGTTCAGAAGAAGTTCTAACTTTCACATTTAACTTGGAAACAGAACTAATAAAATTACAAGAACAGTTGATTAATGAAAATTATAAAACCGGAGAATATAGGCATTTTATAATTTTTGAGCCAAAAGAAAGAAAAATATCTGCATTGCCTTTTAGGGACAGGGTTGTTCATCATGCTATTTGCTCAATAATATCTCCTATTTTTGAAAAAAGATTTATCTACGATTCTTATGCATGCAGAAAGAAAAAAGGAACTCATGAAGGAGTTAAAAGAATACAGAATTTTGTAAGAAAATCTGGAGAATATTTTTATGTCTTAAAGTGTGACATATCTAAATATTTCCAGAGTGTAAACAAAGAAAGACTAAAGGATATAATCAAACAAAAAATTGCCGACGAAAAATTATTAAGACTAATTAATCATATAATAGATAGTTCAGATGAAGGAATACCTATCGGAAATTTAACATCTCAACTTTTTGCGAATGTTTATCTAAATTCATTAGACGAATACATAAAATATGAATTAAGAGTAAGATTTTACATAAGATACATGGATGATTTTTTAATAATAAAAGAATCAAAAAAAGAACTTCATAAAATAAAAGAACAAATAAAACTATTCTTAATTTCATTAAGATTAACACTTCATCCGAAAAAAACAAATGTCTTTCCAATAATATTGGGGATAGATGGTCTTGGGTATAAAATATTCAAAGACTATAAATTAGCAAGGAAAAGTACTGTAAAAAGGTTTATAAAAAACTCAAAAAAGAAGATAAATCTCTATGAAAGAAGTGAGATAAGTTTCGATAAGTTAATGGAAACATTCAACTCTTGGGATGCATATATGTCTCATGCTGACACTTATGCTTTAAAAAACAAAATTCATGAGGAGTATTTAAAAAATGTTGCTTAAAAATAAAACAATAGGGCTAATTTTTATTCTATGTTTTATGTTTATGATTAATTATGTATCTGCAGATGTTAATTATACAACTGGAGAAGGGGTTTATGGAGTTTTGGCAGATGGTTCAAGCACAAATTTCCTTAATCTTACTCTGCAATTTACAACATGTGTTTTAAGTGATTGCTCTGATGCAGATTGGTCTGAAAGCTATTCTAATTCAAGTTTTATTTCCCTGTCTTCATTAAACAATGCAAGTTTTTTCCAGTATAAAGCGACATTTTTTACAGAGAATCAAAGTTATACTCCTTACTTATTTAATGTTACAATAGATTACACTTATCTGGATGAAACACTTCCTTTAATTGATTTTGTTTCTCCCACCCCCTTAAATAATTCGGGAGCATCAGGAAGTTTTACTGTAAATGTTTCAATAACTGAAGAAAATCTAAAAAACATAACTTATAATTGGAACGGGGTACTGACTACCTTTAATTCAAGCAATGAAAGCTTAACTGATTTAGGAGGCGGAAACTGGATTTTTACTTATACGCAATCAGGATTAGTTGTGGGACAAAGTTATACCTATAATGTTTCTGTTTCAGATTATGCAGGCTATACCAACTCGACAGAGACAAGAACGATAAAGGGGAACACTGCACCGAGTTTTGCTTCTGTTTCGTGGACACCAAGTTCAAACGATTCGATGGATCCAAATGTGGAGATAAGCGTAACTGCAAATGTTTCGGATATAGACGCAAATTTTAATTATTCGATTTTACAATGGAGGAACTCGACAGAAATGGGATGGAATAATGTAACGATGGATAACACAACTGCCAAGGGACTTTACACATCGACGAATGGAAATTTCACACTTCCAAATTATGAAGATAATATCACTATGAGAGTTTTAGCGATTGATTCTGTTGATGAGTCTGGGGGAAGTGTAAATTATACTTTAAAGAGTACATGGGATTGTACATGGACGGCAACATCGGACTTGGGCTCAACGGCTGGGTGGGATAAAAACAATGAGATAGGAAACATTACAATAAACAATACAGGTGACTCTGAATTTGCAGGAGGCTGTAGTTTGGATTTTCATTTTGTCCACGATTTAGATTATTTGGATAAAGACGGCGATAAAAGAATTTATTTTAATAATTGGGCAAATAATGTAGTGTATAATTATTATGATACTTCATCTGTTTCAGCAAAATCAAATTTAACAATTCCAATTAATGCAACTTTTTTAGATATTGTAAAACAAGAAGTGGTGACTATAACAATAACTGAATCTCTTGGAAGGTCAAGCACATCAATCAGAAATACAACAGCAACTCTTGTTTCAAATCAGGCAGGTCCTTACCTGTATCAAGAAATGACTTCTTCATCATCAACTTTATACCTAACTTCTCAGAATTTTAGTTTAGAAGGTTATTTGAGAAACTTAATGGGTTCCTCGACGGCCAATGAAAACAACACAGCATATAACGTAACTTTTAATTGGACACTTGCATCAGGATTCACAAATGTTTCTGGAAATTCAAGCATCAATTTTACAAATATAACAGATAATAAATTGCATTACAACAACATTAATGTAAGTTTCTCTAACTTGGCATCCATGACTTCAGGGGTTAAAACATTTTATCTTTATACACAAGGGTATGATCTATCAGGCGATTTAATTGCAGATGCAGATAACCAGACATTATTAGTTGACCAGATTAATATAACTTTTTTATGTTATAGCACTTCTGATGGAATTTATGTAACTTCTTGCGGAAGCTTAGATGGGGATTACGTTGCACCAACTAGTGAGACAACTACCGGAGGAGGCGGAGGCGGAGGAGGAGGCGGTGCTTCTGTTGAGGCCGTGAGCACATCTGCTGATTATCAGCTGATAAGAGGGGAGCAAAATGAGGTTGAAATTATCTTTGAGAATAGGGATCCGAACGTGTCCATTAGTGATCTGGTTTTTTCTGTATCTGGGAAGATCTCTAAATATATTGAAATTAGTCCAAAGGAGCTTTCTTATTTGGGGCCGGGAGAGAGTATACCTATAACGTTAATCATTACCTCTCCTACATATATCGACTTGGGTAAACAAGAATTAGTTGTGACCCTGAACGGCAAGAAGGGTCTTTCTGGCTATATAGATACTAAGAAAGTAGTTTTGGAGATTCACGAGCTGTCTATCGAAAGAGCCGATGAGATGATGCTTGAGATTACGGATCTACTTAAGTTGGTAGATGATGCGAATCTGTCGTCTGATTACTTATATGAATTATTTAATGAAACGTCTACGGCGATGGAAACTTTTGATCTTGAAGGAGTTAGAGATAGATATAATATGATAAAAGAACAGGTTGGGTTCGCTCTGGATTCTAACGAGATAATTGATGAGCTTGAGTCTTTGATTGAGTCTGCTGGGGAGAAAGGCATTGGGGTTTCGGAATCCTTAAGGTTGATAAAACTTGCGAAGCTTTCTCTCGGCAGGAGAGAGTTTGAACGGGCCTATAGTCGAGCCAAGGATGCTCAGCTGACCTATACGCTGGAAGTTAAGGGTGAATTCGGAAAGTTGAGTTATTATCTTAGAGAGTATCCTGGCGAGCTTTCTTTGGGGGCACTTTTCTTGGTGATTTTTTCTTTTGGGACATATAAGATAAACAAGCTAAGGCTTGTCAAGAAGAAAATTAAGAAGCTTAAGGAGGAGGAAAAGATTATTGGCGAGCTTGTTAAGATTATTCAGAAGGATTGCTTTAAGGACAAGAAGATGAGTATGGAGGAGTATGATACGGCGATGAAGGAATACAACGGGAAGTTGTCCAAGATAATCGAGGAGCTAATCGAGCTTGAGACCACACGGGCGCATATGTTGAAGTTTACTTCTAAGACGAAGAAACTTACCCTCGAAAAGGAGAAGGTTGTGGGGCTGATAAAAGAGCTTCAGACTGATTATTTGAAGAAAGGCAGCGTCGAGACTAGGACGTTTGAGCTGAAGATGGAAAGTTTCAATAAGAGGATTACTGAGATCGAGGAGAAGCTTGCGACGCTTGAGGCCAAGAAGGCTATGAAGGGGGTCGGGATATCTATGAAAATCCCTGAGGGTAAATAATGAAATCGAAATCTTTTTGTGGGGCTGTCTTTGTTCTGATTTTAGTTTTTTCTATCTCTAGTTCTCTGGTCGCTGCTGCTAGTAATGAGTCTGTCGAAGCGAAAGAATCCTTGGCTCAGGCGGAATTTGATATTGTCGAGATGGTCGGGAAAAGTATCCCTGTGAACAGGGTAAATGAAACTTATCAGGAAGCTTCACAACTTTATTTGGCGCAAAAGTCTCTTGAGGATCGGGGAGGCAACGCAAAATATAATCTTATAATTGACTATGCGTTAGATATATCTTCGGTTAAGGAGGTCTCACTTGAGGCGAATGACGAGTTGAAGATTTTTATAGAAACGTTTGAGGACGCGAGTCTTGGTGCTGATCTTTCGGAGATGCAAGAAGATTACGACGTCATACTTCTTTCTTTTCAGGAGGAGCGTTTTGAGGATACATTAGAGCTTGTCGAGGGCGGATATGAGCGTATATCTGATATTCAGTCGAGCCAGACTGCTACTAGATTGTTTTACTCTTCGGTCTCTGGCGGAGTTAAAGACTTTTTTGTCAATAACTGGCTTACGATAATTATAGTTTTGGCAGCGGCGTTTGTTCTGTTTTTGATTTTCAGGAAGAGCTTGAGAGAGATAATGATTCGGAGGAAGTTTAATCATTTGAATGCTCAGAAGAAGGCCATTAGCGGGTTGATGAAAAAATCGCAGAAGGGCTATTTTAAGACGAGAAAAGTTTCTGGAGCTGAGTATAATATAAAACTGAAGAGGTTTAAGGAGATGTTGAGGGATATTGATAGGCAGTTGATGGTTTTGAAGGAAGAGAAGTTTAAGGTCGGTCGGAAGAAAGAGAAGAAGTGAGTATGTTGGGGATTATGTAAAAGGTTCGTGGACGTTTATGAGTTGTCTGTGGCTTGGTGTTGTTGGGTTCGATTGGTTGTGGTGATTGAGTGTAAATTTTGGAGATACCCTCACTAATTTATCATTAAATTGGTTGGGGCAAGCTTTCTTTGATCGCGTATTAATGGACACCGTTTGAGATCTCCGTCATGGAGTGAACTGTCCGATTAGTTTTGATTATCTATTCTCAAAGATAAACTTAAAAACTCTTTGTGCTTACCTCAATTATGGTAGGGGTGATTGATCAGGCGAGTAGCTTCATGGGCATTGTCCAGGGTGATATCGGTCTGGTTTTCACGTTGTTGTTTTTCACGGCGGTGATTGTTATTTATTCTGTGTTTGTTTATTACTTTTATAAGTTTCTGGCGAAGAAGAATATTATTGAGTTGAATTTGAATCAGTATAACCGGAGCGAACATCCGGGTGCGGTTAAGTTCTTCGCGGCGGTTTTTCACATCGTTGAGTATTTGATTATTTTGCCTGTCGTGACGTTCTTCTGGTTCCTTGTGCTTTCGATCTTGATCTTGATCTTGGCCGAGGGTGTTACCGTGAGTATGGCGCTTTTGATTTCGGCGGCGCTCGTTGCTTCCGTGAGGATTACGGCCTATGTCAGTGAGAACTTATCTAAAGATCTGGCGAAGATGTTGCCGTTCACACTTGTTGCAATCGCGCTTACGAAGCCGGGGTTCTTTGACACGACACTATTGATGACCAGGATCGGCGAAATCCCCGCTCTTTTCGCGAGCATACCGTACTATTTGTTTTTTATAATCGCGGTCGAGTTGATTATGCGAGTCTTTTCTTTTATCGGTGATGCGTTCAAGGGTCCGGAAGAAGTAATGGCTGAAGTTGAGGCTGCGGTTCCGAGCGAGGGGTAAGGTTTATCTGAGGTTGTTATGCAAATTCTATGACGTTTCTTTTATGAACCCATAACACCAGGTCTCGTTTATCACTAAGCTTATGGGCTTGCCATGCCCCAAAAATTGCAGGAACCGGATCCACTAGATTCCCAATTGTGTCTTTTGGGCTGTATTCTATAATCTCTGGGTGCATTCCTCTTTCCGCCAGTTTTTGACCATATGATTTGACCTTTTTATTTCGTAGCTTTCTTTGATTATATGGGGTAAAAACAATCGCCCTGTTGCCGCCTAGGTCCTCCTCGAGATTTTCCGCGGATGCTAGGAATCTAATGTTTTTCTTTTGTTTCCCCTCCGGGACCATTTCTCTTAGCTTAGCTATGAGTATCCCCCGATGGCCCCCGGCTTCATATCTCGCCGCTTGACCCAGGAGGCCTAGTGCTGCCCTGGCATATAATATATCGGTTTGCCCGTATGGACACTCATCTAATATATTTGGACGGCTCTGTCTTTCGGCAAATGTCACCGTATGTCCTGTTGTCCTGCCACTTTTTGCCGGATGCTCCCACGCATCACGCACGTGTCTCTTGGCGCCCTGCCTATAAAATATAACTCCGTCAAGAGCCGGAAGTCTTTTCAAATACCTTTCTGCAGAATCTCCATCTGGGACCACACCATGGGCAACAAGATCACGGATTAATCTCTCTTTTTCAACGATTTCCCTAAATGCTCTTTCAGTTTCTGGAGATAGTGTTCTGCCCATCTATCCTTAGAGATTACTTTATTTTTAAATTTTTGTATTGTTATATTATATAGTGGTAACGTATTTTGACTTGATTCTTAACAATAACCTTTAAAACCTCGCTCAAACATTATTCTTTATGGCTAAAGATTTAGATATTTCGAAGATTGATACGATAAATGTTGGGATAGTTGGGCATATTGATCATGGAAAGACGACGCTGTTGCAGCGACTTTCGGGCAAGTGGGCCGATACGCATTCTGAGGAGTTGAAGAGGGGGATTACGATTAAGTTGGGTTATGCCGACGCTGTTGTTCGTGAAGATGCGGGCAAGTTGACGGTTGATAGGGAATCTAAGGGGAAACCTGTTCGGTATATTACTTTTGTTGACGCGCCTGGGCACGAGATGCTGATGGCGACTATGCTTTCTGGTGCGGCGATTATGGATGCTGCTATTTTGGTTATTGCTGCGAACGAGGGAATCAAGCCGCAGACGCAAGAGCACTTGGTCGCTTTGAAGGCTAAGAAGATTAAGAAAATAATTATTGTTCAGAATAAGATTGACTTGGTCTCTAAAGAGCAGGCCGTCGCTAATCATAAGGCGATTAAAGAATTTGTTAAGGGTACCGTCGCTGAGGACGCGCCGATTATTCCGGTTTCTGCACAGCAGGGCGTAAATCTTGACAAGGTTCTGGTGGAGTTATGTAATGTTGAACCGAGTTCGGCTGAGGCTGGAGACAAGCCGTTGTTTTTGGTTGCCCGGAGTTTTGATATTAACAAACCTGGGACCGATATCAGTAAGTTGCATGGTGGTGTTCTTGGTGGAGCCTTGAAGCGTGGGACTTTGAAGGTTGGGGATGTTATTGAAATTAAGCCGGGTTATTCTTACAAGAAGCAAAATCAGTATCAGTATCAGACCGTTCGGTCGAAGATCGTTTCGATGCAGAAGGGCGAATATCAGGTCGCCGAGGCTGTTCCGGGTGGGAGTTTGGCGATTGAGACTGAGCTTGATCCGAGTTTAACGAAGGCGGACGCGCTTTCCGGGGGAGTTGCTTCGCTTGAGGACGGGCTGCCGGAGATCACAGATAATCTTGGGATGAAGTTTAGTTTGTTCGGGGAAGTTCTCGGGACCGGGAAGCACGAATCCGTTGAGCCTTTGAAGGTGAGTGAGATGTTGATGCTTAGTATTAATACTTCTATTACCGTCGGTACGATTACAAAAGTTAGTAAGGATGAGGCTGAGATGACTTTGAAGATTCCTGTTGTTCCGCTTAAGGGTGAGTCGATTGGTATTGCTAGGAACTTTAACGGGCACTGGCGATTGATTGGTTTTGGTGAGATAAAGTAATCGATGTAACTGTGGCTTGTGTAACTATGGCGAAAATCTCCGCTTAGGGCTTTCGATTTTCTTTTAGTTTTGTTTATGAGTGTTGTGGCTTTGTGTCGTTGGGTTTGGCTGGTGTGTGATTAATGAGATAAAGTAGGATTTATAAAATCCTTCTCCATGTAATTTTATGGGTGATGAAACGGTAAATTCTGATGTTCCTCCGGTAGCACCGGCTGGGCCTGCTCCTGCTCCCGCTGTGAATACGGATGTGAACTACAAATATATGGGGAAGGAGAAGCTGTCTAGCGTCGTCGGGAAGATGGTGGGTCGGGAGTTTATGCCGACGAAAAAGTCGGGCTATGCGATAGGCGGGATTTTTTTGCTTATGGTTTTGATCGGGGTTGCTCAGTTTCCTTTTGGTTCGATAATGTCCGGGGATGTGGATTTTGATATTAGTATTGGTTTGCCGTGGCCGTTCTTGGTTTTCTCCTTGATGCATCCGGAGAATCTCCCAATAAAGTTCTGGAATCTTATAATTGATTTAGTTATCTATGCCTTTATCGCTTATGCGATAGATGTTTCTATTAATCTGTTTTTGAAAAGTACCTCGATACTTCCTTCGAGGGAAGCTGCGGCCAAGAAGCCGAAGATGTATGCTGTTAAACAACCTCCAAAAAAAGATCTCGCTGATAGGCTGGCTGAGAAAGCAGCTGCGAAGGTTGGGAGTTAGTCTTCTGGGTCGTCGGCTGGAGAAATAATTTTCTTCTTTCCCGCAAGTTTCTCTTCTGAATAACTCTTTCTGACTGGCATCGGTCTCATTACGGGAATATAAACGGGTATTCTAACCTTCGGTCTTCCCAGGTTTTTATCTTTGGCCAACATCTCCAAATATATGTCGTATTGCGGGTTGATTCCAGGGCCTATGTTGTTTCTATCCATATAGTCTTTATATGTCCTGGCAAGACTCGCCGACTGGATGCACTGATAGGCACTTGGAGAAAGACTGCTCCTTTTTACGACTATTCCTACAGTTGGATCTACGATGTATGTTTCGTTGCCGAATTCTGCTTCGAGCCACACATGTAATTCTCTTACTCTTGAATTTGCCCTTCCGAATCTTGCTACGACTTTATATCCGTCCTTTCTTAAGCTATCCAAGAGTGATAGCGATACGTCTTCGCAATCTCCGGATTCTAGGAGTTTTGTTTGCGCTGCAGTCTGCCAGAAATCTCCTCCTTCCTCCTCCCTGGAATACCTAATCCTCGAGGCCGTGTTAAAATGATATAAAAAACTTTTCTCATGCTTTGGCGCGCATCCAATGCTTGAAAGTCCAATTGCGATTAGTGCTAGTGAGGATGTTAATGCCCTTCTCATTGGAAAAGTTTATGCGTCTGAGGTTTAAAGGGATATCTGTGATTGAGAATATATGTTTCTTCATGATTATATGGGTCAACTTTCATAAAAAATAGAAGGATTTGTAAATAAAAAGCCCATTGTATATTTGCTGAGCACCCATGAAATATCGGAAGAGTCCAGAACGCCCCAACCGGAGTTCATTGGTGCGTAGGTGCGTCCTCTATAATCAAGTTCATTTACCCGATAAAGCTAAAATTTGCCTAGGTTCTAGAACAGTGAATGTTTTTAATCCTCTAAAGTCATCACCATTTGTAGTAAATATACAGTCAATATTATTGTTTATCATAATTATGCTATGGATTGCATCTGCCAAATGAATAGATTTTATATCCATCAACTGACTAGTGATATGTTTAAAAAATTCCTTAAATGTATATTTTGAATCTGAATCTGGGTTGGCCCATTTTAACTCTATTCCCGCTATAGAAGATTCCTTAAATATTTTTTCTGCAATAGTTTCTGCTTTCTTTTTTGGATAATGATAGTCTTTCACTAAAACTTTTATCATTTCATTTATTGCCCACTCAGAGGAATATGCCTCCATGGTCTCAAATTCTTTAATTACTTTTAGAGAATCTAATGCATCTTTATGATTTTTATGTTTTTTATGCAAATAGGCTATGAATACACAGGAGTCAAAGTATACTTTTCTTTTGGTCATCTTTTTTTCCTCAGAAAAGTTACTTTTTTTGGGACAACTACCTGTTTATACGTTTTAATTACTGCTATAGATCCATCCTTTCTTCTAAATTTTACTACTGTTGGAACTTTTTTTATCTCTCTTTTCCAGAAAGTTACCTTTTCATATTTTTGGGAAGATTTTTTTATAACCATTTTAATTTATAGCCCATTCATCTGCCAACCCCTTTGCCTGTTCTAAAACTAAATCTGTAGCCATCTTTTCTTTATCTGGAGGATAGCCATATTCTCTCAATAATCTTTTAATCATTATTCTTAATTTTGCCTGAACACTCTTTCTTATTCTCCAATCTATTGAAGCATTGTCTTTCACCCTCTTAGTTAATGTTTGAGCTATTTCTGCCAAAACCTTATCCCCCAAAAGCTCTCTAGCTGATTCATTGTTAGATAAAGCGTCATAAAATGCTTCTTCATTCTGATCTAATCCCAACTCTTTCCCTTTACTTTTATCCTCTTTTACTTCATGGGCTATATCGACCATAGCTTGAATAATTTGAGCAGAGGTTATTCCTCTGTTCCTATATTTGTTTACAGCTTCCTCTAGCATCTGAGAAAATTTACGACTTTTAATGAGGTTTTTCTTAAATCTAATTTTTATTTCTTCGTCAAGTAGCTTTTTCAAGGCTTCAAAAGCCAGATTCTTATATTCTATTTTTTGAACTTCTTCTAAAAATTCCTCTGATAGAATTGAAATATCTGGACTTTCCATTCCTAAAAAATCAAAAATATCAATAACTTCTTTTGATGAAATCGCTTTTGATATAACTTGTTTTACTGATTCTTCCAGCTCTTCGGTGCTTCTCTTTGGTACAACTTGGGTCGAGGTGGTTTTTACTAAAGAGGCTTTAATTGCTAGAAAAAATGCAACCTCATCCCTTATTTCATTAGCTTCTGAAGAAGGATTTGCTAGGGCAAAAAATCCCCTCAGTAAAGTAATTTCTTTGAAAAATCTTTTTTGACCATCCTTTTCTTTTAAAATATGATCCATGGAACCTGCAATAATATTAATTCTTTCTCTCGGAGTTTCATTAAAGAATCTTTTATAATCAAATTTGTGGAACATTGATTTCACGACATCATATTTTGTCATCATTTGCGCAATTGCTTCTTTTTGGTCATAATTGGTTTGCCCCTTCCCCCCGCTTTCAGTATACTGTTTTGTAGCAAATTTCAATTCCTGCCCAACTCCGATATAATCTACAATGGTTCCCCCTTCCTTCCCTGAATAAACCCTATTAACTCTTGCAATTGCTTGCATTAATCCATGACCTTTCATGGGTTTATCAACGTATAAAGTGTTGAGAGATGGAACATCAAACCCTGTCAACCACATATCTCTAACGATTGCTAATTTGAATTTAGAATCTGAATTTTTGAAGTCTTCTCCAAGCTCTTTTCTTCTTTGTTTTGTTCTAATGTGCTCTTGCCATTCAGGCCCATCCATAGCGCTTCCGGTCATTATAACCTTCATCGACCCCTTACTATCATCAGAGCTTGCCCAAGTAGGCTTTAATTTTTCAATTTCATCATATAGTTTAACACAAATTTTTCTAGACATACAGACTACCATAGCTTTTCCGTTCATTACTTTTTGTTTTTCTTCAAAATGAGAAACAATTTCCTTTGCTAAAGTTTTTATTCTTTGCTGGGATCCAACAATTGCCTCGACTCTTGCCCACCTACTTTTTGTTTTTTGTTTACTAAGTGTAGACTCTTCTTCTTCTCCGGGGTATTCTTCTTCCAATAATTTATCAATATCTTTATTGAGTTCTTTCCGGTCAATTCCTACATTAATAATTTTGGCTTCATAAAAAATCCTAACAGTTCGGTTGTCCTCAACTGCTTTTTGAATATCATAGGTATCAATATAATCCCCAAAAACTGTTCTTGTACTTTTATCTTTAAAATCAATCGGAGTTCCTGTAAATCCTATAAATGCTGCATTTGGCAAAGCATCCCTAAGATATTTTGCTAGACCATAACTTAATTCCCCGGTTTTTTTATTTACTTTCGCAGAAAATCCATATTGACTCCTATGGGCCTCATCTGCTGCCACAATAATGTTTTTTCTTTCTGATAAAACTTTCATTTTTTTATCTCCGAATTTTTGTATTGTTGCAAAAATAATTCCCCCAGAGGCTCTTTTCTTAAGTTCTTCTTGCAATTCTTCTCTTGATTTTACCTGAAGAGGTTTTTCTGGCATAATAGAAGCTGAGGAGAATGTCCCAAACAGCTGATCATCCAAATCATTTCTATCGGTTAAGATAATTAGGGTGGGGTTCTCTAGCTCTTCTTGGACAACTAATTTTGAAGCATAAAATGCCATAGTCAAAGATTTTCCACTTCCTTGGGTATGCCATATAACACCTATACGATGATCTTTTTTTATTGCCCTTTTAGTTTCTTCGATTGCTTTATTTGCAGCAGCATATTGATGATACCCTGCAATTATTTTGCTAACTTGCTTCTTGTTTTTGTTAAAGGAAATGAAATGTCTAATTAAATCAAGAAATATTTTTTTGGTAAACATTCCTTCTAATAAAACTGGAAGTTGCATTATTGAATTATCCTTATTTCCTTTTTTATCAGCTTTCCACTCTAGGAACCACTCTTTATTTGCGGTTATAGTTCCAGCTTGAGCGTTTGTTCCGTCAGAAATAATCATTAGTTCATTATAATTAAATAATGAGGGAATTTCCTGTTTATAAGTTTGCAATTGTTTATATGCGGAATAAACACCTGCTTTTTCATCTGCCAAATTCTTTAGTTCTATAACTGAAAGAGGCATTCCATTAACGAAAATAATTATGTCAGGTCTCCGGTGATTATCATTTTCAATAATTGCAAATTGATTCACCGTTAAAAATTCATTGTTGTTTGGATCTTCAAAATCTAATAACTTAACTCGATAATATACTATTTTCCCATTTTGTCTAGATCCAATTTCTATTCCCTTAACAAGCATTTCATGAAATTTTTGATTATTCAAAGTAATATTCGGTCCAGAAATTCTAATTATCTTTTTTACTGCTTCGTCTATTGCATCTGCCGGAACTTTTGGATTTATTCTCTCTAGAGATTCGCTCAATCTTCTTCTTAAAATAACTTCATCCCATTTTGTTCTTTCGGGATTTTCCGAGTCTGGAGCAATTTCTTCTCCATGAACATATTTGTAACCAATATCTTTTAGAATATCAATTGTTGCAAGTTCAATTTCTTCTTCGTTTATCTTGTTATTTGCCATGATTATTCTTGGGAAAGGTAGTTTTTAATTTTGACTGTCGAGATTTCTAAAAATTACATTTAATATTTCTGGAGAAATTTTGTTTTTTGTGGACATAAATGATCCTTTTATTGAACCATCGGAGATTAAGGTAAGTATTGGTTTAAATTCCAATCTTCTTTCCCCCCCTATACTATCTTTTCCAGTGAAGAAATCATTTTCAAAAGTTTTGGGTGCATGATATTGAATGTTTATGGATTTTTTATATAAAGACTTTTTAGAAAAATAATCTTTAACCTGATTTCTAAATAATTTCATATTGGGGCGAGAAACTTTTATTTTTATTATCCCGTTAATAATCATAATTCTAGAGGCATATAAAGTTTTCCAACTAAGGATTTCAAGTATTTTATTTCCCAAATTGAGTCTCGGCCAATCCTCTGTTCCAAAATCATCCCCCTTGATTCCCATGGCCTGCTTTATCTCACTTCTATCAATTAAATCAAATCCACGTGCATTAGAACCTGTGCCTTTTATACCTGTGATAAAACTAACTAGATGTTGAGAAAGATTTGAAAATCCTAGATTCTGGGTAGTGCTCGTTAATTTACAGTATTTAATAAATGATGACCTAAATTTAAGAAAACATTCTTCAAAAAAATACCTCGATAATCTTTCACGTTCTAGTAAACTTAATTTACTTAGGGGTTTCTTATTGTTACGGATCTTTTTGTTTGGAATAGAGTGAGGTTTTGATATTTTTAGTAAGTTTTCTAATTCTTCCCCGTCTTCGGGAGACCAAATATCTACCAATGCTCCTTCTTTTGTTTCGACAACTCTCGCTAAGACTCTTGCATTAAAGTTAAGAAAGCTACTTTGTGTTTTATTTAACTTATCTCGTTTACCGTCTGGATATAATCTCGGTTGAAATTGTGGATTTTTTGCTTTTGAATTATCTTGTAATTCTTTGAATTTTTTCTTAAATTGTTCGGAATCTAGATCAAGGTCCAAAATCTCCGTTTTAAATCGGTTTAACGTGTCATAATAGGTATGCACAATAATACATCTTTTATGTTTCAGAAATTCTTCCATTTTTTTTGTATTCATCCCTCCAAAGTTTATGTGTGCATCTTCTTTTTCGTCTTTTTGTTCGCACTTATATGTACTTTTAACTTCAGTCCCATCGAATAAGTCTCCAGCCAAATCTCCAGATTTTCCATGACGATTAGTTCCTGGTATTCCTGTGACTATTGAGGCAATTAATTGAGCGATATGCCCATCTGAATCAACTTGAGCAGATTGATTAGAGATTTTTCTAAAATAGAGTAGTCTATTCCTTTGAGGAAAAAAAACTTCATTAAAAAACTTCATTAAAACTTTCTTACGTTCGATAGAGCTAAGATCTTGTATTTTTCGTTTTTCCATTTGAATCATAATCTGAAAGAATTTTTGAAAGAATTTTTGACCCCAAATTAGTTTTTTCATAATATCTTCCCATTTTTTCATTGGGCGTTATACATTTGATAAATCCTTTTTTCTCAAGTAGTAATAGAGACCTGCTTATTGTAGATCTGTGTATTTTTAATTCGTCAGAAAGGTCCGTTGGAGTTTTTGGTTTTTCTAAATTTTTTAAAATTTGGAGTCTTATTTTTCCCCTACGAATAAAGCTAATATCTTGAAACATAATAGGCAAGAAGGTAGCAATATATTTAAATAAAGGTAGCAATTACGTAGCAAATTATAAATTCACTCTTAGTTTTCCAGATATTAATTTGGGCAATAATAGGTCTTTAATTTGAGAAAGTGTTTGCGATTCTAAATCATTATTGCTAATTTTTTCAAATAAATTGTTGGATAGCTTTTCAAATTTATCTAAAAGTTCTTTTTCTGGAATTGAAAAATTAAATTCAGAAATTGCTCTACGACTTAAATGAATGACTGTCGTTCCATTAGAATATGCTTGGGCGTGGCCATGAAATAGCCTTGTGCCCAAGAGATAATAAAGGAAAGGTATATTAATTAATTTTTTCGTCCTTACTATTGAAAGGTCCATTGAAGCAATCATTTTCTTGTATTTACCGAAATCTCTCACAATTGTTGGTTTCCCTAAGATTATTCTAGCCTGTGTTAAATCTGTATGAGCTACAACTATTTCTCCGTTAATAACTACATGTTTTTCTTGATGTTTTCCAGTATACTCTTTGAATCCATTTTGCTTAAACCCTTTAATCCCAATAGATTTTAGGGTCACCAGAGCATTCTCCGAACTTTCTAAGCCTTTACTCGTATAAGAGCAACCAGAGATCGATTCTGCATAGTCTCCCAACTTCCCAACTTCCCAACCTTCTCTCTCGGGATTATCTATAAACCACTTCTTGAAAATAGATCTCCCTGTTTCTTCAAGAGATCTATTTTGTTCTTTTAAAACACCCATTTTTTCATCTAATGTTGAAAGAATATAGGCTATTTTTTTTTGTTCTTCTAGATTTTTTGGAAATGCCACCAAAAGATCTAATAAAGATTCTGGCCTTATTCTCTGATGACTTCCTGAAGTGCCCCCAGCGGTTTTTTGAAGTTTCTTTATAATACTAGATTTCAAAAGATAATAAAGAAAATCAAAATTAAGAGTTTCGGATTTAATAGGCAAATATTCAGTTGAACAAACAAAATTTTCTGAAGCCTTAGGTATTTTCCAAATCCTTTCAAATCTTAGGTTTAATTTAGGAAATAAAACAGTTTCAGAATTTACCTTAAACTTTGAACTCTTAATTTCTTTTCCAAAAACTCTTTCTGGAGTTTGTTCATCATCAAATGAAGGAAGGCTGTATAATACAAATGGATCATTTGAAAACTTTTCAGGTTTTATGGACTCTTTGTGAATATTTATTTTATCCCTTAGGATTTTAATTTCCCAATCCTCTGGAATCATCCCAATTTCAGTTTCTTTAAATTTTGTTTCAAAAGTCTGAGGCATCCTAAACCTCCCATCCAATATCCTTTAAGTTTTTCTTTATTTCTTCGTCAAGTTTTTCCCCTTCTTTCATTTGTCCCCTTAGCTCTTCAGTCAATCTTTTCATCTTTTCTTCAAAAACTTCTGGATCCTCCTCTTCTTCTTCAATCCCAACATACCTTCCAGGAGTTAGGATAAACTTCTGTTTTTCTATTTCCTCTAATTTTACACTTTTACAAAATCCAGCCTCATCTTCATATTTTCCATCTTTTCCAGATTCTGTTTTCTCTCCTTTCCATTTTTGGTAAGTATCTGTAATTTTCAAAATATCTTCTTGTGTCAAATCTCTATTTCTCCTAGAAGCCATAAATCCGAGATCTCTTGCATCAATAAATAGAACCTCTCCTTTTCTTTTTTCTTTCTTTTTTCTAAGGAACCATAAACACGCCGGGATCATAGTGTTATAAAATAGTTGACCAGGGAGAGCAATAATACAATCAACTAAATCTGCTTCAACAATTTTTTGTCTTATAATTCCCTCATTTGAGGTATTAGAAGACATCGAGCCATTGGCTAAGACAAATCCCGCAACTCCCTTTTCAGACAAGTGATAAAGTATGTGTTGCATCCAAGCAAAATTTGCATTTCCAGTTGCTGGAACTCCGTATTTCCATCGTTTATCATCTTGCAAATGTTCTCCACCCCAATCAGATATATTAAATGGAGGATTTGCAATAATATAGTCTGCTCTTAAGTCTGGGTGTTTATCACTATGAAACGTATCTCCTAAACCAATATTTTCATTATCAATTTGCCTAATAGCAAGATTCATTTTACATAATTTCCAAGTAGTTGGATTTGATTCCTGCCCATAAATAGAAACATCATCTGTTCTGCCTTGATGTTGTTTAACAAATTCCTCGCTATGGACAAACATCCCCCCACTTCCGCAACAAGGATCGTAAACTCTTCCCTTGTATGGCCTAAGCATATAAACAAGAGTTTTAACAATCGATTTTGGAGTATAAAATTGCCCGCCCCTCTTCCCCTCAGCATCCGCAAATTGTCCTAAGAAATACTCATAAACCTGTCCAAGAACATCTTTGCTTTTACTTTCTTCATCACCCAGTAAAATTCCTGCAATTAAATCAATTAACTCTCCAAGAGATCTTTTGTCAAGAGTTGGTCGTGCATAGTTTTTTGGCAAAACATCCTTTAAAGAAGAATTTTCCCTTTCAATTTCGTCCATTGCTTCATCGATAATTTTCCCTATGCCTGGAAGCTTAGCACTATTTTGAATATATTTCCACCTTGCTTTTTCTGGGACAAAGAAAACATTATGTGCTTGATATTCCTCTGGATCCTCAATGTCGGCATTTTTCTCTTTTTCTAATTTTTCTCTTAATTCCTCAAAACTGTCTGAAATATATTTTAAGAAAATAAGCCCCAGAACTACGTGCTTATATTCGGCAGCATCCATATTATGTCTGAGCTTATCTGCAGATGCCCAAAGTTTTTCTTCAAATCCGACTGTTCCGTTATTTTGTGTCATATTATTTTTAAATTTAGGATCTATTTAATCGTTTCCCTCAAGCTTTTCACTATCTCTACCTCTGCCCAAGTATCCAATTCACAATATTTTCCCAATGCAGTCATAACCTTCCCCCTATCCTCATCGCTCACCGAAGTATCATAAGTAACCCTCTCATATTCCAAACTAGCCAACATCCCATTCCCAATATCTAAATCATCATACTTCAAGTCTGTCAAAACTGGCAAAACATATTTGATTGAAGTAGAACCCTTTTGTTTGGGGTCATAAAAAGAAAAGTCCTTGAAGACATCCCAAAGATCTTTAACTCTATGAAAAATATTCTCATCATACCATTCTCTAAACTCTGGCAAGGCATCACACCCTTCATTCATCACACCCTTCTCAAACCCCTGATTGTAGACTAAAATGCTCCCAGCGTCGCCCAAACCGTCCCTAAGGGCCTGCATAAACTTAGGTCGAGGATCACTTACTCCTTTTGCTAAAAATGATATATGCTCGCATTCTCCGCCTTCTTCTTTCTGAACATGTAGGGAAAACTGAAACGGAATCCTTTGATATGGTTTCATCCCATCAAACTTAGGAATCGCCGGATTAATCGTCTCAAAATCCAAATAATAAATTGGATATTTTAACCCACCTAGAAAATTCTTAATAGCTGGCTTGTCAATATGGGTCCCACCATCGAAAGCCAACCTTCTTTGAATCTTCTGCTTATCATTCAATTTAATATTTTCAGGAACTTCATTTAAGCAAACAATTCCTCCATCATGTAACTCAAAGCATTTTTTCTTGAACATTCTATAAAATTCAAAAACACTTGCTGACGGAACATCTTTCCAGCACCCATCCATTAAAGAACAATCATAAGGATCTGAGCAATGGACTCCAATCTTAGATGTTGGTTCTTCTGAATTTATAATTTCTTGCATCTCAGATATTCTTTCTTCAATCCCTTCTGAATATTCCAAAACTTTATTATTAATATCTGCTTGAACGAATAATTCTTCTGGTTCGATCTCTCCATCTTTAACATATTGATTATTAATGTGCATAAGAATACAATTTCTGATTTTTAGTCCTGCTTTTTCATAAACATGCTTCTGAAATGAAACATCGTGAATATTCACATCTTTAACTTGTGTCGCAGATTTAACTTCAATTATATCCCATTCATCTTCTCCTACAGGTAATAAAATATCCCCTCTAGAAAATAATTTATCAACCATAAATCCTGCTTCATAAATTGTCTGTCGTTTTTTAACGGCTTCTTTTGTCTTATCAATATTTTCTTTAAAACCTAAGTCTGCGAGGTCTGTTCCTTCAGGGAAAACTTTTGTGGCTAAAACACCGATAATATCTCCCATTTTGAATTTGTGTTTCGCTGAGAAGTCTGGCTCGGGCATTCTTTGCTTATCATTCTTAGCAACCCAGAGCAGTTTTGGGCATTGTAGTCCTAGTAGGTAGTTTGATTTTGTTAGTAGCATAAAAATAGAATGGATTA
>Ga0208904_1000918_pt1 | contig 21584 bp, 13 predicted proteins | sample AntAceMetag02UKB_FD_184774 | JGI IMG/M metagenome (GOLD analysis project Ga0208904, IMG submission 184774) | Saline lake microbial communities from Ace Lake, Antarctica - Antarctic Ace Lake Metagenome 02UKB (SPAdes) (version 2) | ecosystem: Environmental > Aquatic > Non-marine Saline and...
TGAGATCGTAGTCATTGTATGCCAGTTCGATGGTCTGATCGATTAGTTGATTAAGCTGAATCGGAACCATGTTGGATTCGCTCTTTCTGCTGAACTGCAGCATATTGCTGATAATCTTCGCTGCACGGGTACCGGCGTCGCGGATGCCGTCGATGAATGCATTGATTTCTCTTTTGTCCAGATAGGGTTGCAGGAGATTTAAATCAAGTCCAACTTCATCTGCGATGTCAACGTTTTTCGATAGTTCGGGTGATAAACGCCTCTGGATATTCTGAGCAGACTGCATCATGGCACCAAGGGGATTGTTGATTTCGTGGGCCATGCCAGCGGCCAGACCCCCAACAGACATCATTTTTTCCGTCTGTATCATTACCTCCCGGTTTCTTCGATTTTGTGTCACATCGTCAATCCGAATAACTGCGCCCTCCATCGTTTCGGCCATCAATGGGAAAATGGTTACATCAATGTACTCGCCAAAGGTTTTATCATCGTTGCTTTCAATGTGAACCCGCAGCACCTCATGGTTTTTTATAGCCTGATTGACTTTGTCGATATCATTTTTCAGCTGGGGTACGACATCATTGAGACTTTTTCCTTTAACGTTGTTTGCCTGTAGTTGTGTCGCGTCCTCTGCCTTCTTGTTCCAGCGGGTTATTTTCACTTCTGCATCCACACCGATAATGACAGATGGCATTGAATCAATCACATTTTTTAAATAGTTCTGCAGGTAGAGACTTTCTTCTTCTGCTTTTTTCCGCAGGGAAATATCTCGTAAGACAACCATAATCAGCTCGCTGGCATTCAATGTGATTGATTCCAGAGAAACCTCTACCCATAAAACGCTGCCGGAATAGTCTTTGACCTGCCACTCTGTCAGTTGTGACCCGTTCTGTATGAAACTCTCAAGAAATTGAAAGCCAGCAGCAACGGTATAGGGTGGAACTCCCGACGTAATATCTCTGAAGTCCGCAGCAGAGGGGTTGTCTGCTGTAATCCCAAACATGCGTTCAGCGGCCAGGTTGATGTCTTCAACGGCATAAGAAACGGGATCAATGATGAAGATGGCATCGTTGGAAGTGTTGAAAATCTCTTTATAATTGGTAGCGTTTTTTCTCGCTCCTGCCAGGGTACTGATGAGCTTCTCGGATAATAATCTGACCAGAACCGCTGTGCAGGCAAGGATGATGATAATCAGGGCAATATCAAACTGGCCTGTGAGGTAGGAGGTTTTGTTGATCAGGATCCCTTGAATTTCAGCCAGGCCGATGGCAAGTACCAGCCCCAATGTCAAAACCGTCAGTGCGATGAAATGGATGCGACTGAGCAAGAGGCTGGCTATCAGGAACAGTACGGGATACATGGCCAGAACCATATCGTGCAGGCCCCAGCCGCTGTATATTGTATAGGTAGTAAACAGAATCAGATATATGGAACTTAAAGTGGCCGACTGCCGGTGGTAACCGAGTTTGAGCAAAGGATACATACTCAAAAAGAATCCCAATGTCATTCCGGCAAGAGCAGTGCTCCGATTAAGCAGAGAAAGGTGCGGGGGCGTAGCGATGAGCGCAGAAAGGAATATCAGGGCAGAACTGATAATCAGCATCAGCAGCATTGTGGGCATTAATCCTGACAGCCAATCCTCATTTTCCTTATCACTGGAAAGAGGCGCCTTTTTCCGCAAGGGTGTTTTTGATTCTGACCTGTTTCCCACAGTCTACCCGGCCATTAGAAATGACTTCGCCAGCTTTGCCGCCGAGCCTGCATCTGGCGCGTATCCGTCCGCTCCGATCTTATCCGCATAGGCCTGGGTCACCGATGCACCACCAATCAGCACTTTGACCTGGTCCCTGAATCCGTTTTCGACAATCAGATCAATAGTCGCTTTCATCATGGGCATGGTCGTTGTCAACAGGGCAGAAAGGCACACAATTTTCGCATTGGTATCCTTCGCCTTCTGCATGAAATCTTCAGGGGAGACATCGACTCCCAGATTATGAACATCCAGTCCACTACTTTCCAGCATCATGGCAACTAAATTTTTGCCAATATCATGGAGATCTCCTTTGACTGTGCCGATGATCACACTGCCACCCCCCTTCTGATCATCCGTTGTCAGCAACGGCTTCAATATTTCAACACCGGAACTCATGGCACGGGCCGCCATCAGCACTTCGGGCAGGAAAATCTCGTCGTTTTCCATCTTTTCCCCAACGATATCCATTGCAGCTATTAATCCGCCGTTCAAAATATCCACTGCCGGGATGCCTTGAGCCACACCCGCATTCACTTGTTCTACAGCCGTTGGCTCATCACCGCCAATGACAGAATCCATTAAAACTTTTTTATCAAACATGAAACTCCTCTGCTGGTTACATTTCGAAGGACAATCCCGTGCGATACCTGAAAAATGGCCTCGTCGCCTGCTTCTACCGGTGGCCCGGGGATCAATGGCATGTTACCGAAACATCATATCTGTCAGACTACTTGACGTTTTATAGTCTATCTTACATTTCTGAAAATTATTTGAAGGTGATGCATATCACAATTTGACTTGATCGTTTCTGAAAACTCATCTGTTTTCAGATTTACGCCAGGTAAAAAAAAATCAGCGACAATTCGTACCGGGAAGAAATCTTGAAATCCGGGCTTATACTCAAGACGGATCCGCCGGGATGTCTTATAAACAGATACTTTGCAGTAGTGAGCCAAAATCCTTTTAAATCCATGACTTTTTTTGACCAATTTGTACCTAGGATTTTAGTGTTGGTTATGCTAAGCATAAACCTTACCGGAAAAACCTCTCATGAACGAATTAAGCATTTATTTGTTTTACGGTTCAACCGACTTCAGAGAGACATCCACTCTTATGTCAGTGGATTGAGATACATTTCTGTCAGCCCGAGTCTGTTTTTATTGATTTTCCGATAGTTGCTCCCCAATCTGGTTCTGAACGGATTTCGGACTGCTCCCCTGCGAGGGTTCACTTGTTTAACCCCTCTTTTCCGGTGAAACTGTGAAATCAAAAGGAGATAAGATGGCAAAGAACGACCATGTTTTAGTGGATGATCTGAAAAATGATCTGGAAATGAAACGGATCAGTCGTCGTGAATTTGTTCGTTATGCTGCCCTACTGGGTGTTTCAGCAACTGCAGCCACTCAGATGGCGGGGCTGATGGTTCTTCCGAATACGGCAGAGGCTGCATCGGTCAAACGAGGTGGTACGCTGCGCGTTGCGGCACCCGTTCACAAAGTAACTCACCCGGCTCAGTTTTCCTGGATTTCACCCACGAACCAATTGCGACATGTGGCCGAATATCTCACCTATACGGATGAAAACAATGTGACACACCCCCATCTGCTCAAGAACTGGCAGGCGAGTAGCGATCTGAAAACATGGACTTTGAATCTACGCAGAGGGATCAAGTTCAACAATGGGGATGAATTTACAGCGGATGATGTGATCTTTACTTTCAACGAGTGGTTCAAAAAGAGCGTCGGTTCCTCCATGAAAGGGATGATGGGCGGTTATCTGGATCCCCAGGGAATTGAAATACTCGGAAAATACCAGGTGCGGCTCAATCTGAAAACAGCCGAAATTGGTGTTCCGGAACATCTCTATCACTATCCGGCCATGATGCTGAATCACAAGACCTTCGAAGGGGATTTCATTAAAGCACCCCACGGCACTGGGCCATACACCCTAGAAAAGTATGTGGAAGGTGAGCGCTGCATCCTAAAGCGCCGCCAGGGGTATTGGCGTAAAGGCACGGATGGCAGTGCCCTGCCATATCTGGACCGCGTTGAGTTCACCGATATGGGTACCGAAATGGCCCCTATGATCGCCGCTGTGAAGGCAGGTGAAATTGATATGATCGATTTTGGTGATATCGGTGGTTCCGAAGCCTTTCAAACCCTGAAAAATGACAACAGAGTCAATGTCTATCCCGTGGCCACCAATCAGACGCGTATTTTACGCATGCGGGTTGACATGAAGCCCTGGTCGGACAATCGGGTGCGAAAAGCCTTGAAGCTTTGTCAGCATCGGGAGAAAATTCTGGCGCTCTCCTATTTCGGGCAGGGCCTCCTGGGGCAGGACATGCATGTCAGTCCCAAGCATCCTGAATACTGTCCCATCGATACCCCGAAATACGATCCTGAACAGGCTAAAAAGCTGCTGCGGGAAGCCGGATACCCCAATGGGCTGGATGTCAACCTGGCAGTCGGAAATGGCTGGAAAGAGATTGTACGGTATGCGGAAGTCCTCAAGCAGGACGCAGCGCCTGCCGGTTTCAGAATCAATATTCAAACCATGCCCAATAGCCAGTACTGGGAAAAATGGACACAGGTTGACCTCGGCATTACGACCTGGGCGCATCGTCCCCTGGGGACCATGGTTCTCAATCTGGCGTATGTCGGGGATGCCGATGGCAAACCAGTGGCCTGGAACGAATCGAGATGGGTGGATAAAGAGTTCTCAGATTTGCTGACGAAAGCAAACGGAACCCTGGATCTGGAAAAACGCCGTCAGATCTTCTGCAAGCTGGAAAATATTCAGCAGGAGAGAGGATCCATTGCGAATGCTTTCTGGATCAATGTCTGGTCAATTGCCCGCAAACGGGTTCAAAATCTGGTGGCACACCCCAGTCTCTATTTGAACTTTGATAATATGTGGTTGAAGGGCTAACCAAATCCGCAGCCATCATAATGTTTGATGCAGTTGGTGGCTGTGGTGGTCGATGAAGAATTCAAGATGGTGTGATGACACCAATTTAATAAACCCCTGTTTATGTTAAAATTTGTTCTCCGCCGCTTTTTCCTGCTCCTGCTGACCATGTTTCTGGTCTCCATCGCTGTTTTTGTCATTGTCGAATCCTCCCCCGGTAATATTGCCAGAAACATCCTCGGTGCTTTTATTACACCGGAGCAGGAAGCCTCTTTTCTGGCCCAGATGGGACTGGACAAGCCTCTCCCTCATCGCTATCTGACCTGGTTGCTGGGGAGCGACTGGCGCGCTGAAAGCAGGGTAGGGATGCCGCTGAAGAGAATTTTCACGGAACAAGGGTATTATGAATGGTGGGCGGAAAACGAAGATGGCTCCCTGGTGCGGTGGAAACTTGAAGGAGAAGATATCATTGCGACCTTACTCCTGTCCGACGGAGCCCTGATCAAAAAAAATGATAACCAGCGTTGGCAAAAAAGCGAAGAGAAAGGTTACTATTTCTGGGGTCTCGATAATCAGAATCATGCGGTTCTCTGGGAAAAAGGATCGAGCAAGGAGACCTGGACATTTTTAATTAGTGCCGGTTGGAAAAAATCCACCGGCGGCCCGGTAGAGTACATCCCCCTTAAAAAAGGGTTTCTGAGAGGGGATCCAGGCGTTTCCTTCAGGACCGGAAGACCTGTCGGAAAAACCATCTTCGTGCGGTTAAGAAACTCCATGGTCCTGGCAGCTATCGCTTTTGCGATTGTGATGCCGTTGGCGCTTGTTTTGGGTATCATTGCCGGACTGCGAGAAGGGTCGCTGACTGACCGCTTCCTGTCGATCTTCGGGATGGCCTTCTCTGTCATTCCTGAATTTGCCACCGGGATTTTTCTGATTCTAATCATGGCCAACTGGTTGGAACTGGTGCCAGGCGCGACTGTTTTTGGTGGAGACTATCCCTGGAAACGACCGGATATGCTGGTACTGCCGGTGTTGACCTTGACCCTGATCGAGTTGGGATATGTGCTACGGATAACCCGGGCCAGCATGGTGGATGTGATGAAGTCTGCCTATATTCGAACAGCTTATCTCAAGGGACTCTCAACCTTTAAGGTCATACTGAAACATGCAGTCAGAAACGCGTTGATTGCCCCCATCACTGTCATCATGTTGCATGTCAACTGGTTGATGGGCGGTATCGTGATTGTGGAGGTGGTTTTCGGTTATCCAGGTCTGGGTCAGTACCTGCTGGATTCTGCACTTTATAAGGACATTAACGCCATCGAGGCCGGAACGATGATCATGGTGCTGATTGCTGTGGGCACCCAACTTCTGGCAGATATTCTCTACACGTTCTTGAACCCGAGAATCCGCTACTCATAAGAGATCATGGCCGAAAAAAACCGATTATCCGAACAACTGAATAAAGGCCTGGTCGTCCTGTTTGCGTCCAAAACAGCCATGGTTGGGCTCGTCATCGTTCTCTTCTGGTTGGGAGTGGCACTGTTCGCTCCGCTGGTAACCAGCTATGGACCGCTGGAGCAAGACTGGAAAGCCCCAAATCAAGGCCCCTCATGGGAACACCCCCTGGGGACAGATGAATTGGGCCGGGATCTCTGGTCAAGGCTGGCCTACGGTGCACGCATCGTGCTGGTGATTCTACCGGTGACAGAGACCTTCTGGCTGCCGGGAGGCACCGCCGTGATTGGTGTGTTGGTGTCACTGCTCCTGGGGGCAACCCTTGGACTGGTGGCTGGTTACCGGGGAGGTTGGTCGGATGAGATCATTATGCGACTGCTGGACGCTATGATGTCTATCCCGATTATTCTCTTGTATCTGATTATTGTGACGGCTATTGGCGCCTCAGCTGTCAATGTGGTTTTTGCCATTGCTATCGTGGGTACACCGGGAGTTGCGCGGCTGGTGAGGAGTCTCACCCTGGACATCAAAACGCGGGATTTTGTCAAAGCAGCGGAAACCCGGGGCGAAGACATGATCTATATTATTCTGCGGGAGATTCTACCCAACGCCAAAGGCCCCATTATCATCGATGCCATGCTGCGCGTGGGATACGCCATTTTTGCCATGGGGACTCTCGGGTTTCTGGGACTGGGTCTGCCGCCCCCATCTCCGGACTGGGGGAGTATGGTGGCGAAAGGACGGGAGTTTATTCTCTCCGGTAGTCCCTGGGCAGCCCTTTGGCCGTCATTGGCTATTGCATCGTTGGTGGTTGGATTGAATCTGCTGGCGGATGGTCTCCGCGAAGAGTTGTCAAGGTACCAGTAAGAATTTGCAGACTATTTTTTATACCCCCGTGCTTGGTATAAATCCGTTTCATTTTATCTTTTAACTCTGTGAACTTCGTGTCTCTGTGGTGAGATTTTTGTAAATAACCAGAACAAACCATGAACCCTTCAAACCCACCGGACAGCAAACCGATCCTCGAGATCAAGGATCTGGCGATATCCTATCGGACCCGGAATCGGCAGGTGCCTGCGGTGCGTGATGTCAGTTTTTCGGTCAGACCCGGGGAAACGGTGGGGCTTGTGGGTGAGTCGGGTTGCGGTAAAAGTACGATTGCCTTTGGCATTCTGGACTTCCTGGGGGCCAATGGTAAAGTGGTCAATGGCAGTATCCGTTTCAATGACGAAGAGCTGGTGGGGAAATCGAGGAGAGAGTTGCGGAAAATTCGGGGCAACCAGATCTCCATGGTGTATCAGGACCCCATGCAGGCACTCAATCCGTCTCTGTCCATCGGGGAGCAACTCGCCGAAGTCTTGACTACGCATCATGACATCTCCAGGGAAGACGCCTGGAAAAAAAGTATTCGTATGCTGGATCGGGTCTATATGCCGGATGCCAGGAATGTCATGAAACGGTATCCCCATATGATATCTGGTGGTCAACAACAGCGGGTGGTGATCGCCATGGCCATGCTCAACAATCCTTCCCTGCTGATTCTGGATGAACCCACCACCGCACTCGACGTCACCGTGGAAGCAACAGTGCTGGACCTGATCGAAGACCTGAAGAAGGATTTCAACGCCGGTATTATTTTCATTACGCACAATCTGGGGGTTGTCGCCCGGGTCAGTGATCAGCTGTGTGTGATGTATTCGGGGGAACTGGTGGAAAAAGGGTTGGTGACGAAGATTTTCTCAGAACCGGCCCATCCATATACCCGGGCGCTCCTCTGCTGTATTCCCAGGCTTTCAGATGACCTCACCAATACTCAATTATGGTCGATTCGCGGCCGAGTGCCTCACCCGGCGGAAAGAGACAGTCAGGCCTGCATTTTTCAGCCCCGTTGCGATTGGAACAGGGAGAACCTGCCTAAACATCAATGGGTGCTTAAGCATTGTGAGGTGTCTCATCCGGATCTGGTTGAAATCTCGGAGGATCATCACAGTCGCTGTTTTCTGGGAGCGGCAACTCTACAGACGCCCTGGGATGATTATTTTAAAGGTAAAATGCGACAGCTCCTGCCGGACGATGACGATGAGACAGCAGAAAGTTTTGAAAAGAACCTGGCCAGCACCAGAGATTTGAAAATCTACTACGATCACAAGTCCGGCACCCTGAAAAATTTACTGAAATTAAAAGAGAAGGAGTACGTCAAGGCGGTGGATGGCGTTTCGCTGCGGATTAAAAAGAGCAGTACCCTGGGTATCGTGGGAGAGTCTGGCTGTGGCAAAAGCACCCTGGTCAAAGGGTTGATTGGTTTGGAGAAGGTCAGGGGAGGCTCTGCCGAACTCATGGGCGTCGATATTTCTGATTCTGTTTCCCACAGAAGTCTGGATACCATCAGGGAACTGCAAATGGTATTTCAAAATCCGGACAGTACTCTAAATCCCACATCCTCAATCGGAAAGCAGATTGCCCGGCCTATTAAAAAATTCAAGACGGCTCCCAAAGGAAAGATCCGTGAGGAGGTGGAGAAACTTCTCAAAGCGGTGAAACTGGATGCTTACTACTATGACCGCCTTCCCCGACAGCTGAGTGGGGGAGAAAAACAGCGCATCGGTATTGCCCGCGCCCTGGCCAGTCAGCCTAAAATGGTGATCTGTGATGAGCCCGTTTCTGCCCTGGACGTTTCAGTACAAGCAGCGGTCTTGAACCTGCTCAATGACATCAAGTATGAGTTCGGTTCAACCCTGATATTCATCGCCCACGATCTTAGCGTGATGCGATTTATCTCAGACTTTATCGCCGTTATGTATCTGGGTAGAATCGTGGAGTACGGCCCCGTCGATCGTATCTATCCGCCGCCTCATCACCCTTATACCGAAGCATTGTTGTCTGCCATCCCGGTTCCGGATCCCACGGCCCAGCGTAAGCGTATTCGGCTGCAAGGGGAGGTTCCCAGCGCACTTAACCCGCCCCCGGGGTGTCATTTTCACACCCGCTGTCATCGTCGTGCACTGCTCCCGAACAGGGGTGAAATCTGCGCCAGAGAGATCCCGCCACAACAGAAAACCGCAGACGGTCATTTCATCTGCTGCCACATTCCGGTAACCATCCTGAAAGAGGTGGCTGAAGAAAAAGAAAATTAGCATCAATCTTACAGTCGATTGACACTTCCATTTTCTCAAAAACAGGAGCAAACTTTAGAAATCCGTGCAATTATATTGAGTATTTTTTTAGAATTGCCAATTTCCTCTGATGAGATTCGTTTAAATAAAATTATTGATGCAGGACCAGCAGCAAATTCTCGATATCGATCTGAGTGCCGGTACAAGCCGGTTATACTCCAATTCACCGGAAGTGGCCGAGCACACACTTGGTGGCAGAGGCTTCAATGTCGCCTATCTGTATAAAAATCTCTCTACAGATACTCAGCCGCTGGGGCCTGAAAACATCCTGATGTTTTCCAGGGGGCTCTTGACGGGAGGGGCTGCACCGGCGTCGGTGCGGGTGCATGTCAATGCCCTTTCTCCGCTGACCGGAATTCTGGGAAGTTCCAATATTGGCGGGAACACTGGCAGAGCCTTTCGCTCAGCAGGTATCCAATCCATCATTATTCAGGGCAGGGCCTCAACACCGCAATATCTGCTGATTGACGGACCTACCATCCAGTTTCAGGATGCCGGTGAGCTGTGGGGCAAAGATACCTGGCAAACCCAGGATCTCCTCGAATCAAAGTATGTGGGCCAGGATCTGGAAATGCTGGCCATCGGACCGGCAGGTGAAAACCGAAACCGCTTTGCCTGTATCATATCCGACAAAGATCATGCGGCAGGCAGAACCGGCATGGGTGCAGTCATGGGATCCAAGAATCTGAAAGCGATTGTGCTGATCAACAGACCCTCACTCAAAGGTCTGACAAACGCCCCTGCCAATGATGCCATTCGTCAATACGTGCGTGAAATCCGGACCTCTCTTGAATTTCAAACATTTTCCGAGTATGGAGGGGCAGGTTACATCAAGTGGGCCGATGATCTGGGGATCTTAGCCACCCGCAATTATCGACAGAACAAGTTTGAAGCCATTGATCTGATTGATGGTAAAAGGCTCAAAAAGAAGCTGGTTAAATCCAGAGGTTGCCGTGGTTGTCCGGTGCACTGCAAAGCCCAACTGAATCTGGAAGAAGAGGGACAAGAATCGGAATTCTCAGTTCGGCCTGAATTTGAGTCAATGGTCAGTCTGGGCTCGAAATGTGGTTTGGAAGAACTGGATGCCCTGGTGAATTTGGATAATTGTTGCTCGCGTCTGGGGTTGGATACCATCTCTGCTGGTAACGCCATCGCTTTTGCGATGGATCTCTATCAGCGCGGGATTTTGACGCCTGAAAATGCAGACGGCCTGGACCTTTCCTGGGGAAACGCTGAGACGATGATGATCCTTTTGGAAAAAATGACTCGACGTGAAGGATTGGGCGCTATTTTAGCATTGGGTGTCCGTAAAGCTGCAGAGTTGATTGGCCAAGGTGCAGAGATGTACGCCCCCCATGTCAAAGGACTGGAGCTGTCCGCCTATCACCCCTATAATATTATGGGCTCCGCTCTGGGATATGCTGTCTCCAACAGAGGGGGGGATTTTAGCAATATTTACGCCTCTATGGAGTACAATTGGTCCCCGGAAAAGGCCAAGCAGGAATTTGGTACAGAAAAGGCCGTGGAAATCAACTCCATTTTTGGAAAGGCCCAATTGATTAAACGGGCCATGCTGGTCAACGTCGCACTGGATTGCATCGGGCTGTGCAAAGTACCAGTACTCTCACTATTGGGGAAGTTTGATCTGGTCGCTGAAGCGGAGTTGGTGACGGCCATTACCGGAACTGAAGTCTCTGCTGCCGAATTGTTGCATCTTGGAGAGCGGATCTCTAATCTGGAGCGCTTATTCAATCTTAAATTCGGGACTCGCACAGAAGACGACCGTCTGCCCCAGATGTTTTTCAGCCCTGGTTATATCTCCAGTGGGAAACCGTCGGAAGCGCCGGATTGGATGGAATTCATGATCAAGATGTTTTACGAGGAGATGGGCTGGTGCGATGAGGGGTGGCCGACCCTGCAAAAACTCTCACAACTCGGCATTGCCGCACCCGACTTCTTCGGCAGTACGACTGAGAAAATCAGTTAGCAATTATTAATAATAGTATCAGGATAATAAAGTGAATTTGGAAAACCAGACCATGACCCCAACTCTGACGGTTCTCTCAAACAATGATAAAAGTAAAATTCTGAGTGCAGCATTTGAAGTACTCGAAGAGATGGGGCAGCTTGTCAGCCATCCGCAGACGATTGAACTCCTGAAAAAAAATGGCTTCGAGGTGGATGACGAAGGTGTGGTGAAAATACCGGCTAAAGCGGTCAGGCAAGCCATCCGTACGGTGCCCAATAGTGTAAAAATCTATAATCGGGATGGTGAATTGGCCATGGATCTGGGCGGGCGACGTTCTTATTATGGAAACGGATCAGACCTGATCTTTGCCCAGGATCCGGGTACCCGGGATCGGCACCAATCCACATTGGAAGATGCAGTCAAGGCTGCACGAGTTGCGGATGCGTTGCCAAACATCGACTTTATTATGTCCTTTGCACATCCCCATGAGATCGACCCGAAACGGGCCTACCTGGTGAGTTTTCAAACCATGGTGGAAAACTCCATCAAACCCATTGTTAATATTGCGGATAACCTGAGAGATCTGACTGAAATCTGGGAGGTATCCAAGGTGATTCGTGGTAGTGAGGCGGCACTCAAGGAAAAACCATACTGGGTGCACTATGATGAGCCCAACAGCCCGATGAAACACCCCGCAAATGCCCTTGAAAAACTCATCTTCTGTGCTGAAAAGGAGATGCCGATGATCTATTCTCCGGCACCGATCGCAGGGTCCTCAGCTCCGATCACGATTGCCGGTCACATTGTGCAAGGGCTCTCGGAATCCCTTTTCGGTCTCGTTGTTCATCAGCTGGTAAACCCCGGAGCCCCTTTTCTGATGGGGATGGGACCAGCCGTACTGGATATGGCCAACGGACAGTGCTCCTACAACGCACCGGAGTATTTGATGTCCTATATGGGCATCGTTGAGATGGCGAAGTTTCTGGATATCCCGAATTGGGGGTATGCCGGCACGAGTGACGCTCAGCTTCCCGATGGTCAAGCCACATATGAGGCGGGCCTGGAGACCTTCATTGCCTCGACTCTGGGTTCCAACCTCAATCACGATGTGGGATATATTGATTTCGGGCTGACCGGTTCACTGGAGATGATGGTGATTGTCGATGAGATCATTGACCAGGTGCGACGCATGCAGAGAGGGATTGTGGTTAATGACGAGGAGTTGGCCCTGGACGCGATTTCCGATGTGCGACACAAAGGCAACTACCTGGGACATCCCCACACCCTGAAGCATTTTCGCAACACCCAGTGGCGCCCACAGCTGCTGACCCGACCCAGTTATCAGCAGTGGGAGAAAAAAGGCAGCCAGACCTTGCTGGAAAGAACCTATATCAGGTTGCAGGACATCCTGGAAAATCACCAATCCAAGCCGTTACCGGTTGAAATGGCGGATGCTGTTAACTCAATTGTGGACAGCTATCAGCCGGAATAAAGCGTAACACCCCGCTGCCTGAAGTGGGGTTTCACTTGTTTCTAACGTCCGGCCCTTCTCAGGGACTGGACTGTGAAATCGGAGTCTTTAAAACCGGTGTTGATGATTGCCGCGCTAGTCTTTTCGGAGAGTCCACCCCCAATGAGCTCGTATCTACCGGATTCGAGATTGAGAAATATCTGTGAAAGGATAACTCTGTAATCCTGGCAGTAATCCAGATAGGTATAGAACTCCACCGCTCTCCAGAGGTTACCACGCCTGTCGTAAGATTCACCTACCGTTATGCGCCAGTTGTCTTCGTCGGCGTAAAAAATCCGCTTGCTGTAGGGATGGTCAAGGCCATCAATAGCGGTGGTTTCCACTACCCAGACTCTGCGTAATTCATAGCGCAGATTTTTTGGATTGATGTCGCCGGGGAGACACTCCTCACTGTCCGGTGTACCCACCTGCCACATGCCGTAGGCGTTATCCGGGATGTACAGTTCCTGCTTGCCCAGAAGTTTCCAGTTCCAGTCGTCGACCGGTCCACGATAAAAGGTTCCGATTTCGTCCATGGTTGACTCGCCGTCAATCTGGGCTCCCCCACCCAGGGTCGGGGCACGACGAACCCGGCGCAGAGTTGGGATATACAGCCAGGTGGCGTCGAGGCGATGGTCGTCCAAATAGTTGATATTCAGTATGCCAGTCCCGGCTTTGTCGGCGGGATAGGTATACAGACTGATGATTTTTCTGAACACCTGATCGGGATTTGCTATCTTGCTGAAAAGTCGATTCTCATCAAAATTGATGACCTGGGTATACTGAATATCTTTTTTAATCCGGCCTGTGGGACTGACGACTCTGCGGGTAGACCATGCTTTAACATCATCGCCATTATAATACTTTTTAATGTTCCAGGCGGCCTGGACCCCGGTTTTAGGAGTGGGAAAGGGAACGCCACCATTGAACCCCTGCAACAGATTATTTTTGTCAATTTTAGCTGTCTTCAGGTTTTTGGCGGTCGCATCTGCAACAACTTGCGGAAATGTAAAATTGCGATGGGTGGGATAGACATTCATGTAGAAATTTTTGTTTCTTTTTAAGCGGGCGACTTGTCCGCGTGAAAGACGACTTTCATATTTCGCAACATTTGAATGATCGATGCGATATAGCGGAGTTTCGTCTTTGTATGGATTGGGGAGATAATCGCCATTTGTATAATTCGCCGGGCAGGTCAATCCTTTTTTCCCCACATAGGCAGTTATTTCACCGCTGGCATTGGCTCCGAGATCAGCGCCGGGGAGGGGTGTGTATTCGCTGGCAAAAATCGTCTGGAAATATGAGCAGAGAAAAAAAACGACAACTACTGCTCCGATGATTGATTTTTTCACTATAAATCTCCTTTCGCAGGGATTAAAAAATCCAATACGCCAATGTCTGCTGCTATTTTCAGCATATTGGGGATGAGCGGTTCTTATACGCTGATTCGTCTGCTGCTACTCCAGGGCGTACGTCGGGTGAAAATAAGCTTTGTAGCGCATGGCATGGGAAGTGGTAAAACCTAACTCTGTACAGTTGGCGAACGTATTTTCGTTGTTCTTGATTACGGAGCCTTTGTAGTTCCATTCGTAGGTGTGGGACGTGTCGAAAACTCTTTTGGGATAAATTTTCGTTGTGTAAAATTTAGTCTGCCCGAGATATGAAACAGTCACCGTCGGGTTTTCGAATATCTGCAGGAAAAACGGATCGAGTTCCTGATTGCTGTCCGTCGCATTATGCTGGAAGTTTACGTCGAGGACGCCTTTGATATGGTAAGACTTTGAGGTATCTGTTTCCTCAACTTTCATTCCAGGACGGAATTGTTTGCGCAGGCTCACATATAATCCGCCAATGACACCTAGCAGGAATTCAAGGTAAAGTACCGGTACATAAGAGCATAGCTGCTCTTCCTGCTCGTGTGTATAAATAACTGGAATAAAAAATATGTGTTCCCTGTACGAACGCAGTTCCCATTCGGTCATCACGTCATGGACATTGTCACACTTCTGAAAATTTAACAGGAACGGATGCATGCCCTTGATCTTCTTCACGGTCGGGTATTTCTCATTCATGACCGCAGCAGAGGGTATGGACATCCCTTTGGGCAGGATCTTCTCGAGTTCTTCTACGGGATAATAGCCTACTGCCATGCAACAGAAGTTATTTCCTTTGAGAATCACATCATGGGGCTTATGGTTTTTTAAAAAAGCGAGATTTTTCATATTTACTCCTTCAGTCATTAAGTTTCCAAAATAATGGCTAGAGCAACAAAATCGTACGGATTGGCGCCTTTTTTTTGGGCACCTTATCTTATTCAGCTGGCATTGGCAACTGCCTGTTTATGACCTCCTTTATAGATTCGACCACGGAACAATTAAAAACTCAATCCCCTCGGTAAAGACCGCCACCAGCTCGGGAACCGGTTCCAGATAAGGACTCCACTGGGTTGAATCCTCGATGGTTACCGATTCGGGGGGCACGATATACATCTTCGCACAGGCAAAATGCCTGTTGTAGAAGGCACGATCATAGACCCCAGTGCGCCAATAGATCTCGTCGTTGGCCGCCACCCATTCCCTGGATGCATAGGCAAGCGGCGTATCTCCCTCCCGGGGGATCGGAAACGAAGACTTGAAATTCAAGCCGTCACTTGTCTTTGTTTTCGTTGTAATAGTTCCTTCTTTATTCGAATGCTTCAGATAGGTATTGGGTGTGATTGACCCAGGCGGTTCCAGGTCCTTTCCGGTAGTGCGGGCTTCGACACACATGTATCTCGTTCTGCCCTCAGGATCTTTGACATAGGCTGACCATTCTGTTCTGTACCCGCCGGTTGCACCTGATACGCGGTACGCGTTCAGAGTCATACAATAAGTCGGCTCATTGTCATTTTCGAGATATCTCAATGGTGTCAATGAAAAACCGGACGGCAGATGAATATGCTTTTCCAGGGCATACAGCCGATCCGGGCGAACACGGAAATTATAGTATACAGAAGGTGGGTCTTTCGCCACTATAAAACGGATCACCGGTTTCATCTTGCCTAGTATCACCAGCACATTCTGTATCGTGGATATTGCTGCGTACAGTATTCGCTTAATGAATCTTCGCTTGAAAAGATCGAAACCGGTTAATTCCATACCTAATACCCTTTGAAATTGGGTTTTCGTTTTTGGAAAAATGCGTCCCGCCCTTCTTTGACGTCTTCCAGTAACAGCAGACTTGGGCTCAGGAGCTCCTCGTAGCGGTAATCTTCATCCATACCCCGATGCAGCATACGCTTGATCACCTGGACAGGGTAGGATGGGTAATCAGCAATTTTTTTCGCCAATTTGTAGACTTCGTCATAAAGATCCTCCGGTGGGACGGTTTTATTGATCATACCGATGGCTGCGGCTTTTTCAGCATCGAAGGTTTCACCGGAAAGAATCAGGTAGGCCAAATCTTTACGGGACATGGTATCTCGCCCGCGTCCCAGGGTAATGATGTGAACGGCACTCAGTTTAATGCCCTGCAGGCCGAATCTGGCATCAGAAGATGCAATGGCGAGGTCGCTGACGATGGGGATCTTACAGCCATATCCAAAGGCTGTCCCATTTATAGCCGCAATGACCGGCTGGGGAATAGTCTCCAGACGGCGAAACATACGGGCATCGTACTTGATCCATTCGCTGGATTCGGCGACATTTTCAAAATTCAGTTCATTCAGGTCCACCCCCGCGCTGAAGGCTTTATCTCCAGCCCCGGTCACTACCACCACCCGAACTTCAGGGTCGTCTTCTATCAGGCTCAGAGCCTGTTCGATTTCCCGGAACATCTGCATGCTGCAGGCGTTCATCTTGTCCGGACGGTTCATGGTAATCGTAGCGATATGATCCTTCACTTCCAGGATAACAGTCTCAAAATTCATAGGTAGTTTATTTGTTTATATAAGTATTTCGATTTCGTTGATTTAAGCGATATTCAGAAAATCTCCACAAACTGAATATAAAAATCCCCCCTTCTACAGGGTAAAGATATCATTTTAATATATCAGCTATAAATGCAAGCGAGTTAGGCAAAACCAAACAATCCACCACAGAGGCACGAAGGTCACGAAGGAACTTATTGTCTTTATCTCTGTGAACTCCGTGTCTCTGTGGTGAACAGATACAACAGGATTCGATAATAAAATTTACGAGAATCCTTTATTAAAATCAGTCCTGGGTCACCCAGTTAAGCTGAGGGCAGGCCTAGGCCGGGGTGAAAACTCTAAATTTTACAACCCAATTCAAAGCCGTCCCTGATTGCCTGGACGATCTGGCCGGGTTCCCGGAATGATCCGATCGAATAATATTCAATCTTGTTCTTATCCAGGATGTCCGACAATTCGGTCTTACTGCTCAACCCGACTGCCATGACCACCGTATCCGCGGGAACTTCCGCAATCTGATTGTCTTTATCCTGAGTCACGACAGATCCTTTTTTGATCTCAATAACCTGGGTCGAAACCAGAATTTCCATCTCCTGGTACAGTCTGGCCAAAAGTCCCCAGCGGGTGGTGGGACCAATATCGGCAGCCACAGACCTGAGCATTTCGATCACGGTCACTTTCTTGCCTTGTTCGACCAGAAATTCAGCGGTCTCCACACCGATCAAACCGCCACCAATCATGACGACCTTTTCACCCACTGAGGCGGTGCCATTAAGAACATCCAGGGCTGTGACCACATTCCCGCTTTCAATTCCCTTTATATCCGGGATAAATTCTTTGGCTCCGGTGGCCATAACAAGCGCGTCAGGACTGATTTCCTTCAGGGTCTCGACAGTAACTCTTTTTCCCAGGTGAACGTTCACCGGTAAGATTTCCATCTGTGCGGTGTAGTAGTCAACGGTATTATTCAGTTCCTCTTTATCGGGAGGAAGAACGGCCAGGTTCACCATGCCTCCCAAGCGGGAATTTTCATCATAAAGTTCGACCTGATGGCCCCTTAAGGCAGCTACTCGGCAAGCCTCCATGCCAGCCGGACCGGCACCGACCACCACCACTTTTTTCTTTTTCACAGCCAACTTGATGAGATCTTCACCTTCCCGGCCCAGTTCCGGATTCTGGGCACACCTTAACTCAGCCGAGCCACGCCCTTTTGCATTGACCATCATCAGATCGAAGCAGTGGCAGCAGGCAATACAGCGTCGTATTTCCCTGGTGCGTCCCTCCATGGTTTTTAATACGAATTCAGGATCGCAGAGGAGTTGTCGTCCAAGCAGTACCTGATCCGCTTTTCCTTTGTGCAGAATATCAGCAGCGACATAGGGATCGTTAATCCTGCCCACCGTGGCTACCGGGACATCAACCACCTTTCTGATAGCGGCCGCCAGGTCGGAAAATGCGGCCCGGGGAACAAACATCGGCAACATGGGTCGGGTCGCTTCATGCCATCCGGCCCAGACATGAATCCTGTCGGCGCCAGCTTCCACTATCCTGGGAGCCAGGATCAGAGAATCTTCCAGCGTTTTCCCGCCTTCAACGCCGTCTTCGGCATCGTACTTCACACAGATATTGAAATTGTTGCCCACTCGCTTGCGGGTCTCCTCCAGGATCGAATAGAGAAAGGTCCCCCGTTGGAGGACGTCGCCACCATATTTATCCTTTCTGAGGTTGGTCACAGGCGCTAGAAACTGGCTGATCAGGTAACCCGAATTGGCGCAAAACTCTACACCGTCAAATCCCATTTCCTGAGCTCTGACGGCAGAATCGGCAAAGGCTGTTACCAGATCGTCAACTTCCCCGGTTGAGAGTTCCCTCGGGGTTTCCCCGGTATACTTGGAAGCCACAGCAGATGGCGCTACCGATTGATGGCCCAGAACTCGAGAAGGAGAATAACGTCCAGCGTGACTCAGTTGCGCAATGAATGCTGCTCCGGCTTGCTTGACCTCTTTCACCATGGAAAGGAAAGGCTTCATGTCATCATCCCTTTCCAGATAGGGTTCTTCAGGAGATCCGTTCCGTCCGCTGGAATGGACGCTGAACAAGCCGCTGGTTATCAAGGCCACTTCCGCTCTAGCTCTGGCGACAAGATAGTTGGTTAATACCTCGGGGTTATAGGTGGTTCCCATAGGTGCCATCGCAAACCGATTTTTTAAGGTTAGATTTGGCATTACTAAGGGTTCGAAAAGAATATCCAGTTTACCGTCTCTCATGTCTCACTCCTTGTTGTCTTGTGGCAACGTTCACTAAAACCGTGCCTGAATTGGTCTGCTTTGATACCGGTTTCCCTGTTTCGGCACCCATATTCCCTCATGGTGCCAGAAAGGGTTTTAATCTAATTTGGGTTTATTTCCCTGTTAAGGCGTTTGAATGGCTGATTAATTGCAAAATCCAAACCAATAGATATGAGAATAAGTTTCTATCCCGGTCCTCCAGATGAGTTTTTATAAGGGGCCTGTTAAAGCGCCTGAAGACGTTAAATCCTAAACTATCATGGCCATAGTTGTGAGGTGTGATGGATTACGGATAGTATTGAGATCTCGTGATAGTGCAGAGTTCAACTGTAGTATTTAACCTACAGTTATTGTTTTCTTACGCCAGCATATATATTATCGCAGAATATTGTAATTATACAGCAGAGATAATCTGACCGACTATAAAATAATCGCATGGAGAATTAAATGAACGATGGGAGCCCCCTCGACCTGTTTTCGCCTATTCAAATTAGTCGACTGGAAGTTAAAAACCGAATCATCATGCCCGCCCTCATATTGAATTATCCGATCAGGGACACCGAGATTGGGGACGAGTGGTTGACGTTTTACAAACAAAGAGCTCAAGGAGGCGCTGGGTTGATTATTGTGGGTGCTTGCCATGTGGCAGAGGAGGGCCGGCAGGATGAACGCCAGATCGGGGTAGACCACGACAACTGGTTACCCGCGCTTGAGAAGGTATCCCGGGTCATAGCAGACAATGGCGCAATGCCGGCTCTTCAATTGAACCATGCCGGGAGATATTCCAAAAAAAAGATTACCGGGATGGATCCAGTGGCACCGTCCGCAATCGTGTCAAAATACACACGTGAGGTTCCCATAGAACTGACCCCGGGAGAAGTGGAAGCAACCATTGATGCCTTTGCGCAAGCAGCGTTGCGAGCTAAAAAGGCAGGTTTTCAAGCGATTGAGTTACTGGGAGCGACCGGATATTTAATCAGTCAATTTCTATCTGCGGTCACTAATCAGCGGGAAGACCGTTATGGCGGAGATTTTAACCGGCGTCTCACTTTTGTGCGGGAGATGATCGAGGCGATTAAAACAGAAGTCGGCAACGATTATCCGCTCATTTTCAGGCTCTCCTCCAAGGATAATGTTGCGGGTGGACTGGAAGCCGAGGATCAGCTGGAATTGGCTAAAAAGCTCGCAACATGGGGTGTCCACCTGATAAACGTGACCGCCGGGTGGCATGATGCACCTGTTCATCAAATCGGGCCTTCGATCCCCGAGGGACATTTTGTTCCCTATGCCGCACGAATTAAGAATGAGATCGATATCCCGGTTTCCTGCGCCATGCGGATTACATCCCCCGCTTTCGCCCGCCGGGTCATAGCCGAGGGTGAGTTGGATATGGTCACCATGGCCAGGGCTTTGATTGCCGATCCCGAGTGGCCGAATAAAGCGCGGCAGGGGGATGATAAAACCATTCGCAAGTGTATCTGCTGTTGCAATTGCTTTGACCGGGCCTTTGCCCGCTCGCAGATCGAATGTTCCATCAACGCATCCGTTGGGAAAGACAGCTTGCTTCCCACTTCCCAACCAAAACATATCCTGGTGGTGGGTGGCGGACCCGCCGGAATGGAAGCCGCACGGGTGCTTGCCGAGCGGAATCACAGGGTCACCCTCCAGGAGAAAAAAGAAACTCTGGGGGGCTGGCTTCAGGCGGCCTCTACGCCGCCCTATAAGGAGGATTTGAGTCAACTGGTCCAGTTTCAGTCTTCTGAACTGGAACGGCTGGGAGTCTCGGTTCAAACCGGAAAAAGCTTTACTGCATCTGAGGGTGAGTTTGACGGTATCATCGTGGCCACAGGCTCGAGCGAAAAAAGAGTCCCCATTCCAGGACTTGAAAATTTGCCTTCCTATACCGGCGGTGAAATACTCTCCGGTGCGGTGACCCCTCCTGAGCCGGTCGTCATTGTAGGCGCCGGCCTGATTGGTGGAGAAACAGCCGATTTTCTCTGTGCCAGGGGCTTGAAAGTGTCCCTGGTTGAAATCCAGCCAAAGCTGTTACCTGACATGGGGGTAACTCTGCGATGGGTGCTGATTCAGCGCTTGAAAAAAGGAGGCGTCGCTGTGTTCACCTCCACAAAAATTCTGGAAGTCAAAGAGGACAGGGTCGTTATCCAGACAGACGACGAATTGCAGGAACTCCCCGCCCAAAGCCTTGTTTTTGCGGTGGGACTGGAATCATCTCATTCCGGATCCGCTTTGATCTCAAAAGTGGAAAAAACCAACCTGCCATATTGTATCATTGGAGACGGCAAGGCACCGCGCAGGATTAAAGATGCCGTACATGAAGGATACTGGGCCGCCACCGAATGGGTGGACGGGCTGGATTAAGCCGCCGCTCGCCAACAGAGCTCAGCCGTCCTCGACTTTACCTGGATTTACAGAAAAACCCTCTTTGACAGCGGCTTGGATCAGGCGTTCGTCGAAACAGACCAATTCCAGGCGGTCGGGCTCTTCCTGGGCGGCAACCAGGGCGGCGGCAAGTTGGCATGCATCGGCAACCCGCAAAGGATGAACTTCCAATAGCCTCACAGCTCTGTTTTTTACACGTTCTATTGCTATGAC
>Ga0208904_1000920_pt1 | contig 21576 bp, 31 predicted proteins | sample AntAceMetag02UKB_FD_184774 | JGI IMG/M metagenome (GOLD analysis project Ga0208904, IMG submission 184774) | Saline lake microbial communities from Ace Lake, Antarctica - Antarctic Ace Lake Metagenome 02UKB (SPAdes) (version 2) | ecosystem: Environmental > Aquatic > Non-marine Saline and...
ATCAGGAGTTGCATCATGCCATATTTCTCCTGCAGCAAGATCTGTTGTATTTGCTATCTGAGCAATCAAACCTGCTGTGGTTGTAGTTGTTCCACACTCTAAAGTTGCAGCACCTACAAGAGTTGTTGTACATAATGCAAATATAGAAATTTCAACAATACCTGTTACTGTAAACATAGTATAAGGATTGCTTGTGCCACTCTCATCACCGATGGCATTAGTTGTTCCGCCAGCAAAGGTTACTTCAAGTTCTAGTGATTTATATTGTGGCCAATTTTGATTTGCCAAAAGATTTCTGTTAGATTGAGCTACACCCATCTGTTCTACTGCTTCATTAAAAGGATCTATTGCCATATTTGTTACCTCGCTTGTTTTACATCTGTTCCGTCAAGGATTTCAGATGATAATAAAAAAAAATAAAAAAATTTACGCTGTTCTAAATGCAATTCCTGTATCCAATTCAGTATCACATTCTCCTTGATTCCCTGCAATGATCATTGTTACAGGAACGTTCATATCATCACCAGTTGCACCTTGTGCTTTTACACCAGCTCCATTAGTTGGCCAACCAAAAAAGTTGTTGCAAAGTATTCCAACACAACCAGTCAAATCAAAGGGGTTATCGTTAGTTCCACCAAGTGCTGGGAAACATGGAAAAACATTATTTCTAATAGTTAATCCATTCATTCCTGAACCACCTGCAAGATAAAGATTGCAATCTACAGAACCTGCAGGCCCGCTGAAAACATTGTTTTCAATTACAACATCTTGTGGTACCGAGTTATTTGTTCCTAGCAATACAATATCTCCGACATTCTTGTAGAATTTATTGCCACCAATATATGCTTGCCAAGCATTACCTTCTGCTGACCACATAATTGCTCCACCAGTTGCAGCGTTTGTTGCTGTTGAACCGACACAGTTTTTGAAATGACAATTTATAATTGAAGTTCCAAATGCGGTCTTTGTAGAATTATCATCATCAAGAAGTATTCCACCACCTGTTGAACTAATTCCATTAAATCCAAGATTAGCAATCAGGCAACCAGCTGCATTTACAGTAAGAAGAGCTGTTGAACCAGATCCTATCTTTATTTGTGGTAATCCACCTTGGGTTCTTCCTCGGCATACACCAATCAATGAAAGATTATTCAATCCAGCAGTGATTGTTACATTCTCTGCATAACTTGTTGGATCTCCTGTAAAATCAGCGATCAGTTTTGAAGTTATATAGATTGTATCACCAGCACCTGCTAAATCAATTGCACCTTGGATAGTGTTCATAGCTTCTGACCAGCTTTGACCTGTATTTGTTGATTTTCCATTTGTTCCATCAACAAACCAAACATCGCCCTCAGTTCCACCAAGAGTGGCATTTGAAAAAGTGATCTGTTCGCTGAATATATAAGGCCCATTTGTGTAAGGTGGTGCGGCAACACCGCCTGTTGGGCTCGTTCTAAATCCTAATCCCATTTGTTTGTCTCCCTGAGAGTTGTTTACCCCTTGGTAATTATACCAAGTGTTTTCACCATGCAGTCTCAGGCCACATGATACAGTCGTCGTTATAATGAAAATAAAAAAATTCGGTTTAGTAACCGAGTATGGTTATGTTATGAATACCAGTTGCTGACAAGGTTCCCATTGTAATGATTCCTGTAGCAGGATCCCAAGTTGCTTCCTCATCCTGGCCTGCATCATCTTGCACCAATGTATTCAAAACCTGTGTCATTACAACACCTTTGCCATCTGTAGCATCAGTGAGTAAATCAATGGTATGTCCTGTGTCACATGCCGCACTTGTTTGAATTGTGATGATTTTTAAATCACCAAAAAATCCAATTTTCCGGAAAGTTTCAACTACAACTACCATTTTAGTAACCTACTATGGTTATGTTGTGAATCCCGGTTACAAGTGTTCCAAGTGTAATGATTCCTGTGTCAGGATCCCAAGTAGAATCTTTATCTGCACCTGCATCATCTTGTACCAATGTGTTCAAAATCTGTGTCATTTCTGTACCTTTAGCATCAGTTGCATCAGTGAGCAAATCGATCGTATGACCTGTTGCACATGTTGCTGAAGATTGGATTGTTATGATTTTCAAGTCTCCTGAAAAACCAGTTTTCCGAAAAGTTTCAACTACTGCTGTCATATTCATTACCTCCTTAAGCGATACCGTACATCTGTGAAGATGCGGCTTCAAATGTGTTGACTACAGTCAGGTACTCTTTCAACAGATATACCCATCCGTCCTGGTCTGTGTATTTCTCTTCATATGTCAAATCTTGTAAGACTCCGAAGAAGATATACCTCATATCCAGATACAGAATCCTTTTTGAATTTGCTCCAGTTGGCATGAAAATATCCTTGATGACCATCAACTGATCAAATTCAAATGCGTCAGGAATACCAAATCCTAGAATTCCTTCTGAGGGATTCTTAACTTGCCTTTGGATGTCTAACAACAAACCCTTAACATAGTTATGAGTTGTGGCGTCAGTCACTGCAATAGTTGGAAAACCTTTTGCATTGAATGTAGTTGCCAATTCAGCTCTGATACCTGGAAGTGTTGGATTACCACCGGCTATATTTGTTGTGTTTGTTGAAAGTGACTTAATCATTCCACTTGGTTCAAGCGGGTCTGTGGTTGCGTCACCATTAATCAATGCATCCTCTTCTGCTTCATATATACTATCAGTTTTTACACCTAGATCTAATTGAGTTGGATCAATAAATCCTCTCATACCAGCAATGGCTGGGCCTGAAACAAGACCTTTGGCATATAAGAACTTGATTGCAATTGATATCCTGTCATAGGTATCTTCAACAACATTTAGTGCACCATTTTCAGCTGCCCAAAATGCTCCGCCTTTAGCAGTAAGTGGTATGTAATCATATGTCAAACCTCTTACAGCCCTTCTTGGCGTGATATTTCTTAGCGGTGTTCCCCTTATTGTTCTGTTAACAATATTAGGATCTGGATAGACTGGGACAAGTGCTGTTCCTTCAGTACCGGCTCCACCAGTTTGCGAATCTATAGATGCCTTATTCAAAGCCATCAGATTCTTTTGTGTCTCATAAGATCTCTTAGCAATCTCGGCCATTCTATTTGTTTTTGTGAAAGGATTGTAATATTCCTTAGACATTCCACCGAAATTGTCTTTGTCAATATTTCCAACATCAAATCGTGCTCTACACTTTTCAACACTGAAATTATCTTCATATTGTTTAAACATTGCTTGCATTTTAGTTACCTCTCCATTATCATTACTGGAAGTTTGCCTTCTTTGAAAGCTTTGTCAACACTTTCCTGTGTCTCTTCAGCTGGTTCTCCGCCTTCATCAGCGTGCTTTTGTTTCTCAAGAGCCTTCTTCTTCTCAGTTTCTGCTTTTTTCTCAGCTTCTTTAAGCTTTTTCTTTGATTCTTCAGCTTCAGCTTCTGCATCTTCTGCAGCAGTATCAGCATCTTCTTTTGCCTGTTCGCTTTCTTCACCAGCCTTTTTCAAGTCTGTTTGAAGTTTTACGATTTCAGCATCCTTTGATTCAAGTTGTTTAGTCAAATCAGTTTTCACTTCTTCAACCTTTTTCTCAACTGCAGAATCAATATCTTTCTGTGTAAATTCTTTATCCATCTTAATAGCCTCCGTGTTTTTAGTATTGAACGATTTGGCAATAGCCAAGGCACGTCCGTGCTTGTTGCTTGGAACTGCAACAAAGCTAGCTTCAACTAATTCTAATTCTGTAAAAACTCTCATCCCGTCAACATCGTCATAGCTTTTCACCAGTGCTCCAATAGAAATCCCTATCTTTGCTCCTTCATCAAGCATTCCTTTAATCTGTCGTGCTTGTGGACTTGACTTAGTGAAAAAATTAGGTTCAGCGACAAGGGCTGTAAATCCATCAACTTCTTTAACTCCTCTGTTTGTCCATTCAGCTACCATCATAAACACATCGTTTTGATGATTGCATAACGCAGCTAAATATCCATTGTCATAACCAAGTTTTTCAATACAACCTTTAGAAAGTTTTTCTTCATCCCGATCGACGGAATTATCTGAAAGAACTGCTATATATTTACCATCAGCTTCTTTCATAATAGGCATAAACAATTCTGCCCGGTATTCATCGTGGGTTGATTTTTCCATTGTATTATATCATTTAAGTATATTACTATTTAAATACCACTCAATCTGGCCTAAAAAAGATGGTTGATCTACAATTAGGATGAGCAGGTGGTGTGATATATGCTTTTCTTGTTTCTGGATCAATGAAGTCATTATCAAGATCGACCTCTTGCCCATTTAATCGTCTGCATATATCAGTGGTTCTATTATCAATGGCTGAATTCCATATCTTCTTTCCAGGCATTCCGGTTTCTTTATATCCCAGCATCTTTCCTTCATTTGTAATCCTGGTTGTTTCTGTCCTGGCAATCATATTGCTTCGCCATTCTGAAAAAGCACTGAAATCCTCCTTGATATTATCTCTGATCTGATTTAGACTTTGCTTCTCATTGATTCCACCTTGTACTGTCTGAATAACCTTAGCCTGGATTTCTTTTGTAGTCCCCTTGATCCCTGGCCATTTCTTTCCATTGATCATATATCCATCAATCTGCTGTGATGCTAATTGATTCAACTTATCCTTGTAAGCTTCAGTATATCCGATATCCATCTTAAGTTCAGCTTCAGCTGATACCAATCCATTGATAAGATCGGCCTTGATGAATCTTCTGACGTGATTTGCGAATGGAACTGTGTTGACTATATTAAATAGGTTTTTGATAAATTCTCCAAATGTCTTGGTCATATATGATTTTTCAATATCTGCTGCTGCAACCAAAACTTTTCTCTCAAGCATTTGATAGAACTTTAAAAGAAAATCAGAATAATCTTTTGATTCGGCTACCAGCTCGTCGCCAGAATCAACAATATCTTTTACTATGAGAGATGGGGGCATAGTATTTCCAAGACTTTTATTCTGATTTTCTTCCAAAGAACCGCTAAGAACATTTTTACCGACATATGCTGCCGGTGGATTTTCTATCTCTTCGAGAACTTCTTCTTTTAATGGAGGTAGAAATGGAAGCGTGTTGGTACAATAATTTGTGACGAATATATCAAATACTTCTTCAGGATTCATTGAATTATTTTCTGCATATAAAAATATATCCTCAAATAACATGATTGTATAATAATCACATTTCTCCCGGCTTTTCATTACAAAAACAAACTTATCCATATCACTCATGCAATGAATAGTAGCATAATGATTAACAAGTTGATCTTGCTTCATCTTCTCTTGAAAATCGTTGAATTGTAGTCGTATCATTTTATTATCCTATTATTAAATTTCCACTGTCATTTAATATTAACGCTGATGGAAGTGTTATGCTTGACGCTGTTATATTAGCTCCGTCAATCATAAAATATCCATTGTAAGTTATATTTCCAATGCCAATATCACAATTGTCTCTTATCTCACAACTTTCATTTAAGTTAATACTCCAGCTCTGATTCATACCAGGGCATTCACATTCTGGTTTGACGATGTACATTTTTAATTCTTCATATGCACAATTAACTGATGCATCACAACATTTGATATATACAAAATCATTACCATAATTAAGAGCTTGCTCTGATGGAAGTGTGCCTATATGACCAAGCAATATATTTGTTGTTGTAAATTCTATCCAAGTTGAATTATCGCTTGATATATCACATGTTGCTGTTTCATTTGTATCTAATGAAAATGTTGGTGTTATATCTGATGTTGTATATGGTTCAGTTAAATCATTTGGATCTGGACTTGTACAATTTATATTTGATATTTCTGGTGGTGTACTATCTTCGCCACCAACATCTAATGGTTCGTCTTGATATCTTCCGTACCATATCTTGAAATTATCGTAATATGAATCAATTCCATCACCTCTAAAATTAAGATGGTCATCTATTGCTGACTGGTCCATTGCCGCTGCGTTTGTTACGTTGAGTTTGACTGTATCACTTAAGTAAAATACTGAATAACTGTTTGCCAAACAAACAGTTATATTATTCCATTGCGCATTGACTATATCTGCATCACCGTAAGTATGAGCTGTTCCTGACGTGTATTCTGACACCCTTATATCATCGGCTGCCACCCCTGCCCTATAATACATTTGAAACCTCCAATCTGCACCCTTTGATTGAAGATAATCATATGTTCCTACATTTGTTGAATAATGTTCGAATTTAATACATAAAGGATTATTAGTAAACCCAAGGTCAGCGTCTTCCAGTTCTATGCCTGACGCACCATCAAGCTTATCTCTAAGCCTGTTATCACCGTCGAATGATGCTACTTCAAACTCTGGCGCACCTGACTGGTCTCCAACAGTATTAGTATTAAAATCCCAGCTTGTAATAGTGTCGAATGTATCGTACCATAGGTACCCAGAATGTCCTGACATGTTATCTGCATACGCTCCCTGTAAAACTATTAAAAACATTAATATTAACCATACCATATAATCACAATTAGCTCTTATAAATCGCCTAATTATAGACAATTTATTATCTTCTTTGATTGCTTGACACATATCAATATATCCCTGTTGCAATCTTGTATTTACTTGTTCATTGTCCATTTTATTATCTCTTCACCATTCTTTATTATTGGCTCTTCTATCTTGTCTGTTAATTTATAATTATAACAGGTTTCTCCAGATTGGCAGATCCCATCACCATTTCCGTCACCACCTTTTCTGGCATCACATATAATATTTGTTAAATTAACTGTGCATATTGCATCTATCAACTTTGGTTCTAAGATGTCACCTTTAAATAAAATCTTTTCTGTATCTGGTACGCATTCCACATATGTTTTATTTATTTTAGTGTATGTGCATTCTTCATATATAGTATAACCTATTTTCTCTGATTTATTCTCAACTGATACATTGATGCATTCTGTATTTATAATTACTTTAATTTTTTCTATATAATCACACGAAACAAATGGTTCAACAGGATTTATAATTTCCCACCCACTTAAACAATACTTTTTACCAATAGTTGTTAATGATGTAGGATAACAAGTTTTTTCTGTCGAACTTAATCTTTCGCATTCCATTCCAAGTTCTTGAGATCTGCAGAAATGTGTATCATCTTTATATATAGTATAACCAGCAGATATCAATATTGCAAGTGTTAATGCTCCAACAGTATATTTAGAAATATTATTCATCGCCATATTACACACCCAGATCCAGAAACACACATTGATGTTCCGTTAATCTTTATATCGCCAACTGTAAGATTAACAAATGTAGGAGTACCTGTTGTATTAACATTCTGATCGATATCTGTTCCACTTCCACTTGCAGATATTCCTGTTAATTGACTACCATCGCCATAATATGTATTTGCTGTTATATTTCTATCAACAACCATATTTAAATTATGTAATGTAATTGTATTATTTGCTGTTGATACACCATCTTCGCCAAGTCCAAATGAATGCATGCCACTGACAGTAATATTGTCACCAAAAGCATATGAAAAATTACCAGTTACATCTGTGCCTGCACCTATGCTAACAGAAGACAAACCTCTTGCTTTGCTATAACTTCCCATAGCTAAAGACCTTATTCCTGATGCCTGAGATTGAAGTCCTATTGCTGTTGCATAATCTGCTGTTGCTGTCGAAGCCCAACCAAAAGCGGTAGAATAACCACCTGTTGCCTGAGACTGATATCCGCCTGCAAATGATCTATATCCTGCAGTTGCAAGACTTCCAATTGCCATTCCTGATGCACTATTGCAATTTGCAAGATTACCAAATGCCATACAATAATTTCCTGTTGCTGTTGCACTTATACCAGCTGCAATAGCATTATTACCTGTAGCTGATGAGCCACCACCTAAAACCATTAATGGAGAATAATATGTATCTGAAGATATTGTTGTTCCATTAATTGTAACAATATATGTTCCATCGGTATTCAAAAGTGGACCTGTCATTGTATCGCCAGCTTCATTAACAAAAATATCACTGACGTTTGTTCCATTAATAAAAACATCTCCTGATACATTTAAGCCAGTTAATGATGCACCATCGCCATAAAAAGTAGTAGCCGTCACATCACCTGAAACATCTATATCATCAGCAGAAATATCTGCAACATATAAATACCTCCATCTTAAAGGACCAGAACCAATGTCATATGTTAATGTTGTGGTAGGATATATATTTTCAGTTGTTATATTTCCAAATATTAAATTGTTTCCTGATTGATTTAAAGATAAAACTAAGTCAACCCAATAATCTTGTGGATTTGAATAATCCAAATTTGAATATCCAAATACAGCCATACTACCTATAATCATAAGTAGTGCGCTCATCCCATTCCTTATCGAATTTCGCATTATAATCAGCCCATGATATCTTTGTCAATCTATTATTTACATATGTTCTTTTGTGAATCCGCCATACTTCTTCTCCATCTTCGCTACCTGGAACGGCTTCACCAATATATTCAACCTGTCCATTGGCATTATATGCTCTTCGTTCTTCAACTACAGCATATGTAGATCTATATGCATATAAATCCCATTCAACAGTATCTTGCTTGGCACCATTCAATTCGTCAGCTGTTGGCTCTCTTGTTCCGCCCATTTAAAAATACCTCAAATTTCTTTTTAAAGATCTTATTTTTTTCTTTATCCTTTGGATTAGGCTGTTGAGGATTTTGATTAGAATTTCCAAATGGATTAAATGCATTTGCTGGTTCAGATGGTTCATTACCCCAATCAACGGGATCTCTTCCTTTCTTTTTCCTAAACTCATTAACAGTCATACTTTTATGATCAAGCTCAAGCATATCTTGTTCAAACTCAATTTTCTCTATTTCGTGTTCTTTGGGAAAATATTTAAATTTCAATCCGTGATCTTCTCGTTTTAAGATCTCCGAGATTGTTTTTCTAGTATGCAACTGTTCAAGTGTTTGATAATAAGGTTTCAATGCATTCCTTACTGTCACTCGTTCTTGTCCATCACTGGTTGATTTATTAGAATTCTCAAAGAATCCAGCTTCTTCAGGACTCACACCATAAGCACCGAATACAAGTTTGAAATACCACTTCTGACCTTCTAACCATTCAAGATCTCGATTTGTATTATTAAGTTTCTCGATCTTATCTACCATCCAATTGATAAATCCTACTTGATGTGGTTTCCCTTTGTATTTATCATTCCAAGCTCTCTTGAGTTTTCTTAATTGATCCTTTGGAAGCTTAGGCAAACTTATGATTACATCAGGAATTGCATTATTTGTATAAAGATCTTTATTGTATCTGGTTCCCTGTATCAGCAATTCAACAACCTGTTGTATTGATTGCATAGGTGAAAAGCCATAAACATCATATGATCTAGGGTTCATCATTATATATTCAATCTCATCTGCTTCAAATCGTGTAGGATTCTGTCTTGGATGCTTGAATGAATATTGCCAGAAATTAAGAAGATTCTTATGGATGTCGACTTGCTTAAGCATAGTTGAGCCATCAACTGATTTTAATTTTAATATCTCTCTTTGACCTAATGGTTTTAATACGAGCCCGACTTCAAAACTTTCCACTTGACCCCAAGCATTATATACAGGAACATCACCTATACTGTAGGAATCAGATGTATACACATAATTGGCAACACCAGCATCTATCTCTGAAACATCTGTGACCAATTCAGAGTTCACATCATTTATAGTCTGCTTATTCTCATTCGGCTTCTTAAAAAATTCCATACATGTCTCGATGTCTTTGGTATGATCAGATTCATCCTTCTCATCTTCAGCAACAATTTCCCACGGTGTAGTAAGAATTTGTTTCTTAAATGTTGTGACAACCATTTGTGCCCATGGCGACTGCGCCAACTTTCTCAGTTTTCGTGTATCAACCCTTCTAGGCTGTCCAAGTCTGGCTGAAAAAAACCAATTAGGGAATATAGCCTCTCTATCAGTAGGACTCTGTTCTGTAGAATAAGAAAGTCCAGTCATGCCAACCTCTTGATTTGAAGTTGGTGATCCAGGTAAAACTCGTTTAGAAAGTTGCCCTAGATTGCGCATCATTGGTTTAAAAAAGGCCATGTTCATCGTTATTGTTACTTTTATATTTAAATACCACTTAAAATAAAAAAAAATTAATCCTTTTTGAAGGGATTATCAAATATAGGTTGTTCAAACAAATGAGTCCTGACCATACGATTTGCTATCTTCTTTGCCATCTTCTCATGAGTTGCCAGATTCTTCTGATAATCTAAGTATGGCAGTTGTTCCTTTTGTCTCGTGTCATAAGCATCAGGAGATCTTCCAATTGTCAGCTTAGATGACTTAACAGCTTTATCAAAACATTCCTGATGAATAGTCTCAATGATAGCTTTTATCTTTTCTTTTTGAATCTCTTCACATTTTGGTTCAAATTTTTCAAGATCAGTTGCAAAGGCCGTAGCTTTCTTGATGTTGGCCTCATTAGATTTTACCTGTTGCTCTAGTTGAATTGCTGTCTGTTCAAACTTAGCAATCTCTCCGCGTGTAACATCTAGACCATCTAGCACATCTTTTGTTGTATGTTTTTTATTTTCTGCTGTCACTATTTCTTGTATCTTTTCTCCATCCCAATTAAATACTCTTTTCATTGTATTCACCTATTCCTGTATCCTGTCTATCCGAACAACTTCTCTTGTCACCGGTTTTCCTGATCTAATCTTCTCAATCACTTCATATGCAATCCTGTATTGTGCAGATGTTGCCCTTCGAATCTTTGACCCGTCATGCATCTCAACTTCTGCATATTGTACATAAAGTCTTTTGTTTCCTTTTTTATCCGTCTCATACACACCAAACGAAATCTCATATTCATCTGCATTTAATTTCTTGCTGACAAGATTTGATATATGCATCTTAGGTGCTGTTGTCTTCCAAATGCCTCTTACCTTAATATGTTCAGCTGATGCCATCTTTTTAATAGATGTCATCCTGTTCTTTGCTCTTATATGGGTATCAAGCAAAACTTCCATGGTTGCCAGATCCTGTAATTGCATCATCCTTTCCTTGATGATAGATGACATATCTTTCACAGTTGTCTTGATCTGTGAATCCTGCATCTCTTGAGGGAGAGCTTTTTGTTCTTTGGGCATCACAGTTGGTTCTGGAATAAATGAATCTTTTTTCATCTGTTCCATTTTAGCTTCCATCTCAGCTATCTTGTCATCTTTAGCCCTCATCTCTTCCTGCTGTAAAGCCCATTTCTCTTCATCTTCTGTTGCTGGTTGAATATTTTCTTCACCAGATTGTACTTCTTTTAAATCTTCCTTCAATTCTTTATCTTTTTGTTTCATTTTAAATGCCTCCATTTGATCTATACAACGTTTCCCACGTTGATTTTGATTTGCGTCCTTTAACGATTATGACTTCTATTTCTTCTCTTTTCAACATCTGCTTAAGGGATCTAAATACATTTTGCCTTGTTATATTGGCCCGTAACACTATATCAGTTGCTGACATATACACAGGATAATTATTTTTTAAGATGTTTCCTATTTCCGCTTGACCCATCTTTTAGCAATACCTCCTGATTTTTAAATTTAATCATATCATCTTTCTCGTCCATCTCTTGCTTCTTAGTCTTATGTTCCTTCATGATTCAACCTCTCTTTGACTATTCCATCAGGCCAAACTTTACTGACCCAATCAGGAAGATTATCTACTTTCCTTTTCTTCTTCCTGGCTGCTAAATCCCTTTTTATCTTACAAGTTTGGCAACCGCGACCTACCTCATATGGCTCATGACAATGAGGGCATTCTTTTGTTTCTACCATTCTATATCAACCTCATATGATTCGCTGTCAGCAACCGTTTCTCTTTGCTTACCTAATCCAAATACCATCCGCATCATCATTGAATCTGAAAAATCAGGAGATCTTCCGATTGCATCCTTAATCTCTTCTTTATTTATAATCTGGAACTTCTTCTCATTATCAATGACATCTTTACGCCTGATGGCTTCAAGTTCTTCTATAATCCAATTTCGAATCTCGGGATCAATGTCACTGTAACATCCAATAATTCCTTCGTTGACATAGTCTGCAAGTCGATCGTAGCACTGAGCACGCAAATTTTTATACGAGAACTTATCAGTTTCTTGCTCTCGATATTTTTTGTTATCATCAAACTCCTCCACAGGTTTGCCTGCATTAACAAAAGCATATATACCAGGTAGATGATCCACTACACCACCACCTACTCCATCCTGGTCAACTACACCATTTCTTCTTCGAATATGCCATTGCTTCTCTAAACTCTGGATCTTCTCTTCAATAAACATAGTGGATGATTTATTGTAATACCACACCCTTCTGATATAATGTCCCTGCCATAAGAAAAACACAGCCTTATCTCTTCCAAATCTGGCAACATCAACAGATAGATATAATTCATCTTCTGAATTTGGCGTCTGTTGATTGGTGAATATTTCTACAATCTTCTCATAAGACATCAACGATGAGTCATCATCCTCATACTCCCATAGACCATATTTAAGTCTTTCTCGCATTGCCTTATCTTTGATCTTAGATAACAGATTTCCATAGTCCTCTGCTGTATATGGATTATCATTATATAAAGCCTGTATGAAACACGAATCATCCGGCATCTCATTGCTTCTAAATGGTTTATAGAAATCAAAATATACCCAATTCTTCTTTGGATTGCATGTGAGAAACATCTTAGGATAGAGATTAAATTCTTTGTTCATATGCCGGCCTATCCTGGATTTGAGAACATCAAATGCCTTCCCTTTAATCTCACCTACCTCTTCAAGCCAGCCGCCTGTATACTCCTCTGAACCAAATCTCTCATATAATGGATCAGCTGGTTTATATGCAACATCTATAAGATCGATCCTGGATCCATTCCAAAATTGAATAAAACTATATTGGCTGTTAAGCTTCCAACAAGAGTTAGGAATGCCATGCAATGTACAAACCTTCTTAAAAGTAATGAATGTAGACTTCATGATCCTCTTAAGCTCATTCCGACCTATGAACCATTTAGATCCAGGATACGCAATAGAATTAATAAGAAGCCATTCACAACCTATCCAAGATTTGCCGCCGCCTGCACCACCACCAAACAGGATCCATTGAGTTGTATGATCTTTCAACTTCTTCCAACATATGTCTTGCTTAATTGTCGGCTTGATCTTTATTGTAAATTGTTCTTTTATCATTTATTATTGCAACATCTCTTATAATATTTTTTAAAATTGATGGCGTAGCCATGATATTTAAGTGCTTGATAAAAATGTTCACTAGAACCATGTGTTAAATAATGTTTAAGAAATGCAACTCGGGCATGATATCTTACATCATTAATAGGTGAATATTTTTGAGCTTCAAACATATCAAAGAGAAGACCATAATATTTTCTAATTGATTTACTTCCCATAATCACATCTAACTTTAAAAACGATTGCTTCATTTTCTTGAATGTCAGTTCATTCATGTTCTTCTGAAAATTCATGTTTATTTCCTATCCTATTACAACCAGGACATCTATATGTTGATTCCATTCCTTCTTCTGGATATACTTGCACATGACAATCATTGCATATTATTATCGTCGCCATCATCAACCTCGTCTTCATTAATAACTTTTATTTTTCGTTCACCGGGCTCATCAAATACAACCTTGATTCCAGCTGCGCCAAAATGCTCAATCTGTTGCTTCTCTTGATAACCACGTCTAGCCCCTCTGGTCTTCAAACCAAATATTACACATTGCGGGTTTTTCTCTTTTATAAGATCCCGGAATGCATCTTCAAATGTGTCAACCTCTTGATCACGCAGCTTCTCAAGTTTGGCTGCAAACTCAGGATAATCCTTAATCCATAAATAATAAGTAGCTCTGCCAACACGAACTTTTTTACATGTATTACCTATATGATAATTCTGCCTAATTAACTCATTAATAAAAGAATTCTGTTTATCAAGTATCTTTTTTTGATAAGCTGGCGAATTCATGCTTATCTGTTTCTTTGCCATTTTTACTCTTCAGTATCATCTTTAATATATTCATAATCCCATTTACCAGCTTGATGGGCTTCAATTGCCTGTCTACAAAACTTGGATCGCTGCATGCCTGATTTCTTCAAATATTTGGTTTGCTTCCTCTCAAGCATGACTGATACCTGCTCTAATTCTTCTTCACTTTTTGATGGCATAAAATATACAATATATACATTATATATAAATGTTTTCTTTTATGGCAATAATACGGCAAATTTGCGTGACCAGAAAGACCAGATGTTCAAGGGTTTTCACATTATTATACAGTTTCCTTCCTTAGCAGTAATACTGATTAAGAATGAAAAACACATACTAACTTCATACCCCCTGAACATCTGACCTTTCTGGTCACAAAGCAGAAACATTTATATATATGGTACTGTTTATGCCCTAAATTAATTAAAAACAAGTTATTGAAAAACAACAAGTAAAATCAGTAAAAATGATAAAACCTAAAAAACAGAGAATTCTTGTGGCTTGTGAATACTCAGGTACTGTAAGAGAAGCCTTCAAAGCTAAAGGGCATAATGTCCGGAGTTGTGATCTATTGCCAACTGATATTCCAGGTAATCATATACAAGGAGATGTTAGAGAACATTTAAAGACTCATAGTTATGATATGATTATTTGGTTCATTCCTTGTACTCATATAGCTGTTTCTGGTGCTAGATGGTTTAAAGAGAAACGGTTAGATGGCAGACAACAAAAAGCAATAGATTTTTTTATGTATGCTGCTAATTATCCTTGTGAAAGGATGGCTATTGAAAACCCTGTTGGAATAATGTCTACCATCTGGAGAAAACCAAATCAAATAATTCAACCTTGGCAATTTGGACATAAGAGAATTAAAAAAACATGTTTATGGTTAAAAAATTTACCTGTTTTGAAATCAACAAAAATTGTTGAACCAGAATATCAAATATATAAAAGTAAAAAGAATAAATCTGGATATTCTAAATATGATAAATTATGGGGTAAGCTTGGTCCAAATCAGAACAGAAGAAAAATAAGAAGTAAAACCTTTCAAGGTATTGCAACTGCAATGGCAGAACAATGGGTTTAAAACAGGTAAGGAGGAGACAAATGGAAGACAAAATAAAGTTCAAAAGGAAGCTTGGAGCTAAGAATCAGGGTATAATTCTTAGTATGCCAAATGAGCTAATAGACTGGCTCGATCTCAAACCAGGTCAAGAAATAACACTGGTTCCAGATGAAGGGAAGCACGGCAAATTCATAGCAATGTTCACAGATGATAATTCTGAAAAAGGTGAATTGATTGAAATTGATAGTGATACCCAAACAACTGAAGGATTATAGATTCATAAAGACCTTTAGGAAACATCCTGCAGAATCAGGCTGGCCTATAGATCCTGTAAAATACACAAGACAAAAAGATGGATCCTATCTGGACAATATAAAGGGAACGATATACAAGTCTAAAGGTATAAATTTTACTGATGCGATGACATCATATACATATGATGAGATGTCAACTCATTTGAAATATTCAGAAAAATTAAATAATAAAAATGTATCATATGGAGTCCTTGGTGGTTATCATGGCTTGGTTGTCATAGATCTAGATGACAAGAAGATCGCTGATAAATTAAGCAGGATCTGGCCATTCTCTGAAACATTTACTGTATTATCAGGAACCAAGAAACTCCCTCATTTCTATTTCAAGTGCCAAGACTATGCAAAAGTTGTCAGATATGATTCGTCTAGCAATAAAAGGATTCTTGATATCCAGGCAACGTCAACATATGTAGTAGGCCCGGAAAGCAGATTTTTGTCAAATAATATATTAAGAACATATGATATACAAAACACAAACGAAATTTTGGAGGTAGATTATGATGAAATTATTAAAGTTATTGAAGAAAACCTTGGTGAAATTCACAAGATTCAGAAAAAAGAAAAACATCTATATACAGATAAATACTTCACCCTTGATCCAATTACAAGTGAAATCTTTAAAAGAATATCGTGCGATACCATCCTCAATGAAGCGAATGTTGATATCTCACATAACCCAGGAGATACGCCGTTCGCCAAATCACAAAATAAGAAGTGCCTCCATAGAACTGACTACCTTTGGTATGATCATCACATACAAGACGGAGGGAATGTCATTCAATTGTATAGTAGAATACACAGGATTGACATCATTAAAGCAAAATATGATCTTGCTGAAAGAGCTGGAGTCACAGAGAAAATATTTAGAGAAGCTTTACAGTATTTCATAAAGAATCAACAACATGAAATGACTGAACTGATTGCAATGAAGTTTATGGGAACCACACCCACTCATACAATCAGATCAGACAAACAGAGGACACAAGAGATCTATATTTATAAGGATGGTATCTATATCCCAAATGGAGAATCATATATCCGCGAATTCTGTGACAACATACTTGGCAAATGGTACACTCAAAACCTGTCAACCAAGATCGTGGACAAGATTGCAATCCGAACCAAGATAGATTCTGAAGAATTCTTTCAAGAAGATGAGGTGGAACTGATACCAGTCCAGAATGGTCTGTTGAATATATCAAATAAAAAACTATATGAATTTACACCAGCTAAAAAATTCTTTAATAAATTACCGGTAACATTCAAACCAGGTATTGAATGTGAAATGACATTGAAACATTTTGACACCGTATTAAACGGTCCACAAGATGTTGGAGTGATGCAGGAAATATATGGCTATCTGTTATTGAAGGATTATAGATGGGAGAAGGCGTTTATGTTCTATGGTAAAGGAGGCAACGGTAAATCCAAGACAATAGAACAGATGAAACACCTGATAGGTGAATATAATGCCGTCAACCTGAGTTTGCAGCAATTACAGAATGAGAAGTTTCTTCGTTGCAACCTGCATAGAAAATTAGGAAATCTAGCCGACGATATCGGCCATGCAAAACTAGAAGAGACTCAGATGTTCAAAGAACTGACCGGCGGCTCCACAATCACGGTAGACAGAAAGCATATGGATAGCCTGACATTCAAGAACTATGCTAAGATGATATTCTCAGCAAATAAGATTCCTGATACAGTGGATGATACTGACGCATTTTGGAGGCGGTGGGAGTTGCTTGGTTTCACCAAGAAATTCATGTCACCATTAGAATATAAGAAACTTAAAGACAGTGGCACCTTAAAACCCGAACACCGCGAAGCAGATGCAGAGATAATAACTAAGCTGACCACAGAGAAAGAGCTGTCAGGCGTCCTAAATTGGGCCTTAGTGGGCCTGGATAGGCTTTTCAAGAACAAGGGATTTAGCAGAACCGATTCATATAGCGAGGTTCGGACATTGTGGCGGCGAAATGTATCAACAGCGATTGCCTTTTTACAAGATAAGATTGAGCAAACCTATCACCCTGAAGACTATGAAACACATGAAGATCTTTACAAGGCTTATATCTTTTACTGTATCAAGAGAAAAGCCCGAGCAGAATCAGAACTTGCATTCAAGAAAAACCTGCAAGAAGAGAATCTATTCTGCCAACGGAAACGAGTCGCCCATGGATATGAATGGCAATGGCAAGGAATAAAGATGACAAAATGAAATGGGTACCAAAAGGTGAATTGAGTTTAGCAATACAAGTTGCTAAAGAATTCAATGAAAGATTTAAAGATAAATATAGCCCATTTGAACATAACTATTTGAGAAAAGATTATATTCAATATCAATTATGGTTATATAGAAATACAACGGAGGCTAAAAATGGGATTCATTAAAAAATTATTGAAAATAACAATTGGAATAGTGTTCATAATTATATACGGGATTATGTTTTTCTGGATCAAATTATTTGCATTTATTTTTCCAGGAAAATGTGAACAATGCAGCAGAAAAAAATGGAATTGGTTCAGATATACAACCATAAGACATGATGATGCACCATTGATAGTCTGCAGAACCTGTAAAGAGAATAACAAACTGGCAGAGGTTAAAGAATAGAAAGTTTTATATATAACGTATATTACCCATATTATATACAAAATAAGTTACAAGGTGAAACAATGAAAATTAAAATTGATTCGTCTAGTACAAAAAGAGAATTAAAAAATTATATTGAGATTTGCAGGAAGCGAAAATATTATTATCGACAAAGAAATATTTTAATGGATATCAAGTCAAATAGAGCAAAATTTTTTTTATATGAAAAAACAAAACAGTGTGAAAAATGAAAAAATGGGAATTTGTAATTAATCGGTTAGGAGATAAAAAAGCTGTTACACATATAGTATATGCATCTGCTTATCATACAGCGTTATCTAGACTTGGTGAACAGATTGAAAAAACTTCATTCCCAAAGGTACACTATATTATTAGGTTAGCATGGGTATCTCAGCATATATATGAAAAACAAGCTAGCAGAGGCAAAAAATGACACTAACATGTAATATTTGTGAAGGAGAATATATATATACAGAAGCAGAAACTATCCATTATATATGCCCTTGTGGTGGTATAATAGATGATAATGAATCTGAAGAGGAAGAATGATATTTGGATCTATTGATTTTATAATGCTCGGCCTGCTTTGCGGCCAATATAAGAAGATAATCAATGAAATCAGGAGGATTGATACATATGATAAACATAAAATACATAGCATTAATTGTGGTGGTATTATTAATACTGCCAACGGTGATAGCAGATTTTAGAACAGTAACTTGTAAGGACGGATGGTTTGATTCACATCTTTGCAAAGATAATGAATTGCAGGATGAATTCAATCAAGTAGATAGTAGAAATGATCAACAAGACACTTCTAGTCGAGAGCAAATAGAATACATAAGAGATAATGAAGCTGGTTGGAACAAAGACATAATTGGTGGCGGTGGGGGAACATCGTTTAGTAGAGTAGAGAATTGGGCTAGAACAGAATTTCTAGATTTTTTAATGGGAATCTTCATAACACACGAAGCCGCACATGCAAGGATGGACATACTTGAAGCAAGAATAATTGACCTGGAAACAGGAACAGCTTCTGGATATCAAAATTCCATGGCGTGCAAAGTGAGTTTGGTCAAAGCAAATAGACTTGATGAAATAGTAAAATTTGGAGAAGGCTGGACAGCAACACCAGGCGCAGAATATTGTATTGGTTTTATTGTAGTGGGATAATTTTCCCCACTTTATTTAAACAAAAATAGAAACATTTATATATAAGATATATATTATATATTTACTAACAATAGAGTATCACAACCCTAACATAACCACTGAGTGGATAGCGATGGAATTTGGGCTCCCCGCCCTGGTTTTTCCATCGCAATGATTCCACATCAACCAAATAAAACGGAGGAACTGAAATGAAACAAAAAGAACCAAATACATTTGCTGATATGGAAGAAAAATCAGCAGCGAATTCTGAAAAGAAAGTAGAAACCCCAAAAGTCCAGGAACCTATAAGAGGATCTGGCGAAGTTAGTATCGATGATTTTTCCGATACTGCTGTTGGCGACAGAGTCAAATATACAAGGCCAGATCTTAAAGGCACTATTGATGTAGTTGACAAGTTCCAGGTATTCCCACCTGATTTCGATGTAGAACCTAAACTGACAGAAAATAAGAAAAGTGAGTTTTGGACACCAACACTGATATTGTTTTGGGAATCTGAGAATGAAGAAGGAGTTCAGAACAAAGAATACATTTCAGGCGCAAAAGTCTGGAAAAACCGTGACGGAAATCAACCAAGTGAGATTAATTTCTGGTATGAAGGCGGCTCAGAAAATGACAATCAGTCATGTATTCTGTGGGAAAAAGTAGCTGAATGTCTTGAAATTGAACCTAAGCACATGAGTCCAAGACAGTTCATTGCATTTTTGAATGGCAAACCTAAATTCAATATTGCTGCTCAGAAAACAAAGAATTACAAGGCAAAGCCAGGTGAACCAGTATTCATTTACAAGAACATGCCGGGAGATTTAATCAAGAAATAATTTTTTTTATTTTTTGAGAGATGTGAACGAAAAAGCTTGATACGTTTGGAACTACTATGTAGTAGAGTAGATTCGAATCCTACCATCTCCCATTATTTAAAAGGTGAAAAATGACAATATTAGAAAAATTCAACTTCAGTTATTCAACATATGAAACCTATTTAAAGTCTCCACTATGGTTTTATTTCATGAAAATTTTAAATGCTCAAGAGACAGATCCAGGAATGCAAGTTTATGGCAATGCTGGAAATGTGGTTCATAATGCAGGTCAGGAATATTGGGATAATAAACTTGATGTATTTCGCGAACAATGGATTGCATATGATATAGCTGAACAAAAAGGATTCAAGGGTACTTTATTATCATATGATTTATTTAATGAAATGTTTAAAAGACTTCAGAATTATATGGATAACGAAATTAAATGTGAGACATCAGTATCAGAACTTAAGATTGAAAAAGAATTTTTTGGTATGAATTTCAAGGGATTTGTTGATTTGTATACTGAAACCAAAGATGGAATTATCATATATGATTGGAAAACAAATTCAAAACATGATAGATTAACTCATATAAGTCAGCGTTTTATATATTCATGGTTGATATGGAAAATCAAAGGGAAAATTCCATTATGTAGATGGGTATATCTTAGAGACATGGATATTATCGAAGATCAATTTACAGAACAAGAACTTCAATTTTTTGAAAAACATGATATTTTGAAATTTAAACAGGAGATCTTAGAAAAAGGATTTGATATTGCTAATTATAGTGGCGGCGATTGGAGAAATCCATTCAATAAATACTACACTCTTTGCCGGGAAGAAGTTGAAAAGCGGCAATCACAACAATATATGGAAGTTCATATGGCCATCAAAGGGAATTTTGTATTTTTTGAAGGAGATATAAGCTCTAAGCTTGAAGAAGGAATTGATTTCAAGACTAGATTTGATCTACCTACTAAATATCATATGCAAGAAGCCATCAGAAAGAAGGCAAGAGGCAGAGTAAATTTAGTAGATGTAGGAACTGTACATCTTTATAATAAAAAATTCAAATGTTTCCCAATCGGTTTATTGGATCCAATAACAAAAATCTGCCGTGAATATGCAACTCATTTTAATAAAGAAATGAAAATATTTCTTAATGACAAACGGGATCCTGGATATCTCAATAGGACAATTGAAGGAATGCCTGAAGGTTTAATCACTGATAAATCTTTATGGGATTTTCAAACTGAAGCCGTTCAAGCTTTTTTAGCTAAAAAATCTGGCATAATCAATATTGCAACTGGTGGTGGCAAAACATTGATTGCGGCTGAGATAATCAGGCAATGCAAAGCAAAAACACTATGGATAATAGATCGTGAAGAAATATTAGAACAGACAAAAGACGTGCTTGAAGAATTGCTTGGTGTTGAAGTTGGTGTTATCTATAAAGGAAAAGTTGTCTTAAAGGATATAACTATTGCCACTGTGCAATCACTCAATTCAAAATTAGCAAATC
>Ga0208904_1000922_pt1 | contig 21559 bp, 20 predicted proteins | sample AntAceMetag02UKB_FD_184774 | JGI IMG/M metagenome (GOLD analysis project Ga0208904, IMG submission 184774) | Saline lake microbial communities from Ace Lake, Antarctica - Antarctic Ace Lake Metagenome 02UKB (SPAdes) (version 2) | ecosystem: Environmental > Aquatic > Non-marine Saline and...
GAATGGCAAACCAAATAATTCTTTGATACCTGTTTCTAATGTCTGAGTATCTGTGTTAAAGAATAAGTATATTTGTGTTATTGTTGGTTTGAATTCTGATATTGTTTGAATCACTGTTGCTGAGAGTATCAGCATTAAAACCCCTTGAATAAGATGCAAACCACCCATGATCAAGTTGAATTTTCTAAGTTTTACTAGATTTAATTTTTCCATTTATTGTTCTCCTTCATTTAGATAATTAAATAATATCACATTTATTTTAAAATTAAAAGTAACTTGCTTAAAACGCATGTTATAATAAAAATAATATTATATACTTGACATTAGTGTATGACATACAGTATAATGTTGTTGAGGGGGTACGTATATGCAAGATATCTATCAAAACTACTTAGTTGAATTGAAACGTGGCACACAGATTATTGTTGTCCTTAGTCAACTTCATAATAAAGAATATGGCTATTCACTATTACAAAAGTTAGTTGACAAGGGAATCAATATAGAATCTGGAACCTTATATCCTTTATTAAGAAGGTTAGAATCACAAGAAATTTTAGAGAGTGAATGGGATACTTCCTTAAATCGTCCAAGAAAATATTATGCACTTAGTAAAAAAGGGGAAGAGTTATATACATTTCTTATTCAAGAATGGAATAAAACAGTATTAGAAGTGAAAGAAGTAATAGGGGGGAACCGTAATGAGTGAATTAATAGAACGATATATATATGACGTTGTCCGAAGGTTGCCAGAAAAAGTACGTGAAGAAGTATCAGACGACTTAAGGGCAAATATTTTTGATATGCTAAGTGAAGAACCAAGTGAACAAGAGGTAATTATTGTGTTGAAGGACTTAGGGAATCCTAGAAGACTCGCTAATAATTATCGAGGAAAACAACGATATTTGATTAGTCCTGAATGGATGGATGATTATTTAGTTGTTTTAAAGATTGTTTTAATTGTTTTTGCCATCTTAGCAGCAATTGCAGGAGTAATTAGTCATTCCTTGGATCACGAAGCAACCAGAGTATTTGGAATTATCGTTGAAGTATTTGCAAATACTGTAAATGACGTAGTAAGTGCTTTGTTTACCGGGTTTGGAATTGTTACTTTAGTCTTTGTTGTGATAGACAAATATAAAAAAGTTCCAAGCAGTGAGTTTGATATCAAGAGCTTACCGGAATTGCCGGAACGCAAATCTCTTCAAATATCAAGAACTGCAATGATTATAAGTATCATATTCAATATTATATTTGGGTCAATATTAATCTATTTATTGTATTATAACAAAGTATACATAGGATGGATTGGGACGGATGGTGGGTATCAAAATCTAGCACCATTGTTTAAAGAATCGATTGTACTATCGTTTCTACCATTCTTTATCATCTCTTTGTTCATTACAGTAGGAGCTGAGAGTTATAAACTTATTGCAGGACAATGGACAACTAAAGTAACATTGTTTCATACAATAGGAAAAATAGTTTCTGGTGTAATCGCAATCATATTTTTAAGATCTGTAGATCTAATCAATGCTGAATTCATCGCTAAAGCGGCTTCCGTTATGGATTTAACCAATAATCAAGTGTCAGAAGGTATTACAAGAGGATTGAATATCTTTACAATCTTCTTAGCGGTAATTATCGTAATTGATATTCTATCTACTTGGTGGAAAACACTAAATATAAAGCCGATAAAAATTAATAAATAAAAACAACAATTTTGTTGTTTTTTTTGTGGTCAAATAATATTTAATTTCATAAATGTTATAATTTATATATAAAAAACATAATAAATATGCATTTATGCTTTGATGTTCAAATAAATGTGGTAAAATATACTAGTGAGGTGAATTATGGAATATATCAATGGTAAAGACTTGTATCAAATGTTTAATTATGGTACCGTCAATATTTTACAAAAAAGAAAAGCATTAAATGAAATCAATGTATTTCCTGTGCCAGATAGAGATACAGGAAATAATTTAGCATCTACAATGCAAGCAATCGCTCAAAAAGCGAAGCAAGATGATTCATTTCATACAGCATTAGAATCAATCAGTGAATCTGCATTGTTTGGTGCAAGAGGCAATAGTGGGGTTATTTTTGCACAATTTGTGAATGGACTTCGTTATGCGTCTACAGGTAAAGCACAAGTAACGATTCAAGAATTCGCAGATATGGTTGCTAGTAGTGTGGAATATACCTATCAATCACTTTCGGATCCAGTAGAAGGTACAATGCTTACTGTAATTAAGGATTGGGGAAACAGTTTGTTGAATGTTGTCAAGAAAAACTTTACAACGATAAAAGCTGTTTTTGAACAAGCATTTCTAATTGCGATGAGCAGTTTGGAATTTACCAAAGAACAACTAGCTGTTTTGAAACAACATGATGTTGTAGATAGCGGGGCGATGGGCTTTGTGTTGTTCTTACAGGGAATAAACAGTTATTATAACAATGACATCATTGAACAAATCGTATATGAAGAAATTGAAATTGAACATACGCATAAACATGATGAGAACGTGTTGTTTCAATATTGCACAGAAGGATTGGTTCAAGGCATTGGACGTTTGGATGAAAAAGAACTTAGAGATAAACTAGATCATTATGGAGATAGTTTGATTATTGCTAAAGGACTCAATATCTTCCGAATTCATATTCATACCAATGAACCAGAACTCGTATTTCAAGAACTCAGAAACCACGGGAAAATATTAACTCAAAAGATTGATAATATGAAATTAGATATCCGTTTAGAAAATACAGATAGAAAGACAGTAATTGTTACGGACTCTATCAGTGATTTATCAAAACAGTTTATCGATGAACATAATATTGTTGTTGTACCTGTTAATGTGAATGTAGAAGAAGTTCAATACTTTGATAAATTAAGTATTAACAATGAAATCTTGTTTGATTTGATTGCAACAGTAGAAGAATATCCAACAACATCAACACCAACGATAAAGTATGTACAAGATCTATATAAACGTCTTTTAGAACACTTTGATGAGATATTGGTACTTACAGTAGCGAAAAATCTAAGTGCTACAAATAGCGTTTTAACAGATGAAGCGAAGAAGATATCTGTAGCAAATAAACGTATTGTAGTAATCGATACGTTGAATAACTCAGCTACAGAAGGATTATTAGTTAAAAAAGCTGCGGAATTACTAGAAGAAGGCAAATCGGTAGATGAAATCGTAGAGTACATTGAAGAAGCAAAACATAAAACGAAGATATTGGTGTGTTTAAACACCTTTAAATACGCAACAATGAGTGGTCGCTTACCTAAAGTAGTTGGTAAGATTGGGAATTTCTTTAAAATGAGACCAATTATGTCTTTGGATAAAGAAGGACGTGGAGCTGCATTTGGTATAGCGTTTTCAAAAAAAGGGATCACAAAGAAGATTGTTAAAATTGTTAATGAAGAATTAGCAAATACAGGTATTGAGTCGTATTCATTGGTACATTGTTTGAATGATGAATTATTACAAGAATACAAGACATTGTTTACAGAATTAATCGGTAAAGAACCGGAGTATATTTCAGATGTTTCTAGTGCAACAGCTATTCATAGTGGTGTTGGCACGGTAGCTATCGGATATATTAGAAAGTAACGGAGGATATGTTATGTTGTGGAACGCAGTTTTAATTATATTTATTTATTTCTTATTATTTTTTATCGTGGGTACACTGTTAAAAAATAATAGTATTGTTGATGTTGGTTGGGGATTTGGATTTGTACTGACTGTATGGATATTATTCTTTATTAGTAAAGATTATTCTGTTACTAGCATCATCATAAATGCATTAGTTAGTTTATGGGGGTTAAGACTCTTTTACTATATTTTAAAGAGAAACTTATTTCAAGAAGAAGACTTTCGATACAAGCAGTGGCGTAAGGATTGGGGGAAATATGTAATTCCTAGAGCATTTTTCCAAGTCTATATGTTTCAAGGCTTATTCATGCTAGTAGTTGGTTACGCAGCGTTTTATGCGAACGATACACTATTGAACTTTAACTGGTTTATGTTAATCGGTGTTGCTGTGTGGATGATTGGGTATTTCTTTGAAGTAGTTGGCGATAGTCAGTTAAAGAAACACATTAAGAACCCGGAAAACAAAGGGAAACTAATGATGACTGGTTTGTGGAAGCATACCAGACATCCAAATTACTTTGGAGAAGCTGTAATGTGGTGGGGTATATTCTTAGTTGTAATCGTAGGCGGTGGAGCATGGTATTTATTTGTAAGTCCGTTAACGATAACCTTGTTACTACGTTTTGTTAGTGGGGTTCCACTATTAGAACGTAAGATGAGCAAGAATCCTGGTTGGGATGAATACGCAAAAAAGACGAGTGCATTCATACCGTTCTTGAAATCAAGTAAGTAAGATGAATCTACGTTATAAGTATATAAATTATGTAAAACCTGAACATCAAAATGTTTTGTATCTTATGACGAAAACATTTCGAGTTAAAAATAATTACAGTTTATATGAAGCGATGCAACAAGCAAATAAGTTGCAGTCAGCTCTGTCTGTGTGGATTGTTCGTCCACAAGAGGAAAACCCTAGAAATAGAGTTTTCTTTACATGCAATACCAAAGATTTAGAGGATGTTTTGAGTACCCATTCAAATTCGGTAAGAAGAGTCGAAACTGATTTTGAACTATCTAATATTCAATGGGTTGGGTATGTGTATATGGATAAAGCATATTTGAAATCAGATTTAGAATTTTTTCTAAAAGTAACTCGGTATTGTAAGGAACATTCCATCAATCTAATTGAAGTTGATAGCAATGTATTCGTTCCTACTGAAATTGCTTCTGATAAAGAAGAATATTCTGCAAGGACAATTCGGAAGAAGATCACGGATAAGCTTCTGGAGTTTGAAGACACAGTATTAGAAGACGCTGTAGGTTGCACTGGTGAACGTAACGCTTTAAAACAATTGAATGATTTCATAGAAACGAAATTGAATCATTACGATAACCGCAATGATCCTAGCATTGATTATTTATCTGGACTTAGTCCTTATTTAAAATATGGATTATTATCTCCAGTGACCATCTATGAAACGATGAAGAATTTGAAATCAGAGGCTAAAGATGTCTTTTTGGAAGAATTAATTGTTCGAAGAGAGTTGGCTTACAATTTTGTTCTATACAATAAAGACTATGATCAATTCCATCATATGACCTATGATTGGGCGTATCGCTCTATGAAAGAACACGCGAATGATACAAGAGAATATATTTATACAATCGATGATTACATTAACGCAAACACACATGATGTATATTTTAACACCGCAATGAAAGAGATGATTTCTCTTGGTAAAATGCATTCCTATATGCGAATGTACTGGTGTAAAAAAATTATTGAATGGTCTAAAACGCATGAAGAAGCATATGATATCGCAATCCACCTAAATAATACCTATTTTTTAGATGGAAACACTCCTAACGGATATGCAGGAGTTGCTTGGTGTTTTGGTAAACATGATAGAGCTTGGTCCTCAAGAAACATATTTGGGAAACTTCGTTACATGAACAGTAATGGCTTAGTTCGTAAATTTGATATGGATAATTATATAAAAAGAATAGAACTTGAAATAGAAAAAGGAGAAAATATATGATATTTTTAAAAATGTATTTAATTGCTTTTGTAGTATTTTTATTAGTAGATATTATTTGGTTAACATTTGTTGCAAATAATTTCTATAAGAAACACATTGGGTTTATTATGACAGATTCACCAAACTTTGTTGCAGCGATCATATTCTACTTGATATTTATTGTGGGATTGGTGTATTTTGTTATTATGCCTGGTATTGATGCACAAAGCATTAGTAAAATCATCGTTGGTGGTCTTTTATTTGGATTCATCACCTATGCAACCTATGATTTAACTAATCTCGCTACATTGAAGGATTGGCCCCTTATCGTAACCGTTGTAGATTTAGCTTGGGGAAGTGTATTGTCCACAACCATTTCAGTTGCGACTTATCTAATCTATAATTGGATTTGGTAGATTATAATAGCGCTATAACGTATTTCTATATGATACAATATATATACCATAGTTAAATGTATTGGAGGTTATTATGATATCAAAGAGATATTTATCCAAAATTGAAGAGGGTTTTGCTTTGAAACAAGGACGACATCCATGTGATATAATGTTTTCTGATTTTCCGGAGTCTCATAAAACGGTTTTATCTATTTTTGAAAAAGAGAATTCTGTAATTATATTTAATCAGGAATTGACTGAAACCTTAAACGAATTAGAAGTGATTGCTTCATTGATACATGAAAGTAGACACGCTTATCAATGGTTCCAAGTGAACCATTCTGATTCATCAATAGAAGATCCAAATCTTCTTAAAATATGGAAACAAGAATTTGAGAACTACAGTCAACCTGAAGTGGAAAATTCGCAGACATATATCAATCAAGATATTGAAATTGATGCAATTGCATTTGCATCCATTCAACTCGAATTAATTGGGGAAGCGAAGTTGATTATTCCACCAGAAATATTAGAAAAAGTTAAAAAAAGAAAACAGATTATAAAAAGTTTAGAAAAAGTGTAAAAAACAGAATTATTTCTGTTTTTTTTATACATTTTTTCTTATTAATTGGTATAATTAGTTATAAGGGTGGTTATGATATGAAAATTAGTATAATATTTGATACATTTTATGGGAATACGCAAAAAGTAGCGGAACTCTATAGAGACTACTTAAAAGAATTTAATCCAAGTTTGGTAAAAGTTGATGTAGTTACGCAAGAAGTAATTGACGGGTCAGATTTGCTTATTTTAGGCGCACCCACCAGAGCATTTAATATGACAAAAAAAATAAAGAAAATATTAAAGAAATACAAATATAAAGATAAGTATTTTGTGGCATTTGATACCCGCGCTAGAATAGCAGATGTCAGTTCGAAACTTCTGCTTAAATTAGTCAGCAAGTTCGGTTATGCTGCAGAGAAAATTGAACATAGATTAATTCATAAAGAAGCCCTTAAATTAATGGACTATCAATACTATTTTGTGAAGGATACGGAAGGCCCATTGATTGAAGAAACTACAAAAAGTATTGAACAAAATGTAACAGTACTAATAGAAAAGATAAAGAGTCTTTCAAAATAGAGTCTTTTTTTTCAAAAGAGTGAGAGAGTTTAACAAATCAAAAGAAATATCAGCAAGTCAGTAGTAAAACAATTGTAAATTTAGTATAATGAATATAGATTTTAAAAACGATACAAATAGGAGGAATTAAATGAAATATATTTGCGATGTATGTGGATATGTTTATGACCCTGTGTTAGGAGATCCAGACGGAGGAATTGAAGCAGGTACTGCTTTTGAAGATATTCCAGAAGATTGGGTTTGTCCTTTATGCGGAGTTGGAAAAGAAGACTTTAGTCCACTTGAATAGTAAAAAAGAATGGTAAGATCAGCTTACCATTTTTTTTTGCAGATAAATTTTAATAACAAGTGCAACACGAAAAGAAAATGAAAAGGTTCATTTAGTCTAGAAAAGACCTTGAATTATTTGTGGGAACCTACTATAATAATACTGTTGATTTGTTGTGAAGGATTTGTTTATGAAAAAGATTGATATGGAGCATTGGAAAAGAAAGAAATACTTTGAATTTTATAAGGACTATACATTTCCGCATTTTTCTATGACTGTGAATTTAGATATTACAGATCTTATTCACTATATTAAGGAACAACATATAGCATTTTTCCCCACTTTCATATATTTATTTATGAAAGCTATGAATGATATTGATGAATTTAAATATCGAATTAGGGGGCAAGATGTAGTTTTGCATGATGAAGTAACACCGTCTTATACCGTATTGAATCAAGACGATTTATATGTGTTTTGTACGACGGAATACAATTCAGATTACAAAACCTTCTATCAAGCTGTATTAGAAGATATCAAAGTTGCAAAAACAGGTAATCGTTTAGAAGATTTACCTGGAAGAGATAATTTAGTGTTTGTATCTAGCATTCCTTGGAAAACATATACTCAAATAACTCATCCTATTGATACAAATCATCCAGATTCGTTTCCAAGAATCACATTTGGAAAGTACTTTGAAGAATCAGAAGCAATAAAAATACCATTTACTATTTATGTCCATCATGGTTTATGCGATGGACTTCATGTTAGCAATTTTTTGGATGATATCCAGAAGAATATTGCGTTGTTTATAAATCAGAAAATTTAATATTTGCTAGTAAATAGGTGCATAACAGGGAAACAGGTGTAAATCCTGAACTGTACCAGCAACCGTAATTCCAATGTCTATACATATTCCATTGTGAAAGCAAGAAGGAGTATAGATGATAGAAGATGAGTCGGGAGACCTACCTATTTATTAAATACATGTTAGGGAGAAAAAGATGAAAAGAAAAGCACTGGGCTTATTGCTATTCTTATTGATCGTTCCTTTATTTATGGGATGCGATCAAGCAGCAGAAGCAACAACAGTAGTTACAACAGTAGCTACAACAGAAGTTACAACTGTAACTACAACAACGACTGAAGCAACAACTGTAGCTACAACAACGACTGAAGCGGCCTTAGGGACTGTTACATTCGAAATTTTTACAGCTGGAGATGATTCAGCAACAACAGAAGTTGAAACTGAATATGTTACAAATTCAGTAAGTATTGAGTACTATGAAGATGATACATTATTCGAACTATTGTTATCAAACTTCACAGTAACATATGAAACAAGCATATATGGCCAGTATTTAACAGGGATTGACACATTAGTACTTGCAGAAACAAACGAGTACATTTCCTTTTACATTGATGGCGACTATGCAATGACAGGTGTGGATGTTACAGAGCTAGTTGATGGAACTGTATATTCATTTTCAATTTCAATTGGAACTTTCTAAAACGAAAAGTAGTATTAGAAGCATCACGTTAACATCGATGCTTCTAGCTATTTTAGTTATTCAAGAGGAGATATTATCATTTATTCCTCAAGTGCAATTAACTGTAATCCTCATTATAGTTTATGCACGTTTTTTGTCTTCGAAAGAATTGTATCCTCTTGTCATCGCCTATGTATTATTGGATAACCTAATCATGGGTAGTTTCAATATCCTATATACACCAGCAATGCTGTTTAGTTGGTCAGTATTAGCAGTAGTTGCTAGAAGTATTAGGAATAAACCAGATTATATAGCATTTATAGTAGCGGTTATATTCCCATTTCCTTATGGGTGGTCCTTTATACCAGCAACCGCTATACAACTGAAATTTACTATGGAACAAACAATCACATATTTTAAAATCGATTTAGGAGCAGAAGCCTTGATGGCTGTATCTAGTATTATCACATATTTAGGATTCTTCCAACCATTGAAACAGTTGTTTAATAGGCTGTATTACCCTAACAACTTAGATAATTATGAAATATTTAAATAAATAATTTATAGAGAACAATAAAAAAGTCATGCTAGTTGAAAATCAGCATGACTTTTTGATTACATTATAAACTTCATTTATTTGTGGCATGGATTTCATTGCACCTTTTTTAGAGGCAACAATAGCTCCTACGGCATTCGCAAATTCAAGCAACGGATAAAAATCAGTATCTAGCAGATTAACGATATCTCTTTTATTCTGTAATAATTGGAATAAGAAAGCTCCAATAAACCCATCCCCAGCACCTGTGGTATCTTTTGCTTGAACTTTAAAGCCAGGGTGAGTAACTAGCCCTTTTGGCGAGTGAAGTTCACAACCATTTTTGCCTTTTGTTAATAGAACTAATTGTACGTTACCAATAAATAGTTTGGTTAAAGCATCTTCAATGTTTTTAGTTCCAGTTATGAATTCTAATTCATCATCACTGATCTTAAGAATATGTGCATAAGGCATGAACTCGAGAATTGTGCTCTTTAAATCATTTGGATTGTTCCATAGTGGAAGTCGTATATTTGGATCAAAACTTATTATGCAGTTGTGCTTGATTGCATATTGAAGTGCTATTTTATGAGCTTTTTTGATAGGCGCATCAATTAGACTTATGCTACAAAAGTGTAGGATGTCACTATTAGAAAAAAGATTCTCATTTATATCCAATTCGTTCAGCAGCATATCAGCACTTGGGTTTCGGTAGAAACTAAAGTCACGATTACCATTGTTATCTAACGATACAAATGCTAATCCTGTCTTTGCTTCGTTTGTACGTAAAATTTCAGTGGTGTCAATTTTACAATCCTTTAATTCTTGAATTAAGAAATCGCCAAATGCATCCGTTCCCAATTTAGATAGAACGATGCTTTCTCCACCTAATTTAGACACGCAAGCAGCTACATTTGCTGGAGCACCACCAGCCATTCTTTCATAAGAAAGGACATCTTTCAATTTTGTATCTTTTTGGATTGGTATAAAATCAACTAAAACCTCACCAATACTAATCAGTTTGCTCAACACGACCACCTCACAATATTATTATATCATAGATTTTAGATAGAAAGTTATTGCTAAACTGAGTGGAATTTAGATTGGAAATTGAACATCGACAATTATATATTATCCTTTTCCTATGATTCCATATTGTTACCACTCTTTAATAATTGCTAATAAGGTGAAAAACTGGTATAATTTAAGGTAGCACTAAGGAGGTATCAGAATGCAAAATTTAAATACAGATGTATTAATAATAGGAGCAGGGCCGGGTGGATATGTATCCGCAATCTACGCTGCAAAAAAAGGTTTGGATGTTACATTAGTTGACGCAAAGAGGATTGGTGGAACTTGTTTGAATGAGGGTTGTATTCCAACAAAAGCTCTTGTAAAGTCTGCAGAGTTGTATCAAGAAATACTGCATGCAAAAGAAGAAGGTATATTAGTTGAAAACCCTAGTATTGATTTAGATAAGATTATTGACAAGAAAAATGATATAAAAGATAAATTAGTAACCGGTATTGAATACTTACTTGAAAAATATGGTGTACATACTTTAAAAGGGTATGCAAGTTTTGTAGATGATGAATATGTTAAAGTTGTTTCTGATAAAACCTATTTAATTAAAGCAAAAAATACCATTATTGCAACAGGTTCTAAATCGAAACATTTACCGATACCTGGTATTGACTTAGATGTTGTTGTAGACTCTGAGGTATTATTGGATAATAAAATCTTACCAAAGACATTAAATGTAATTGGGGGAGGCATTATCGGAATGGAATTTGCATTTATATATGCAAGTTTTGGTGTTAAAGTGAATGTTATTGAATTTTTACCGAAAGTATTACCGGGTGTTGATTCCGAATTTAGTATGCGCTTAAGACGTTATGCAAAAAAATTAAACATGGATATATATACGAATGCTGCAGTTACTAAAATTGAAATGAAAGATCAATTGTCTGTTGTTTATTTTGAACAAAAAGGCAAAGAAAAATCTTTAGAATGTGATTTGGTTTTAGAAGCTGTTGGTAGAGCTCCGCAGATGTCAGGACTTAGTTTAGAACATACCAGTATTATACATGATCTAAGAAAAGGAATAGAAGTGGATGATCATATGAAAACTAACGTTCCTCATGTGTATGCAATTGGAGATGTTACCAATTTATGGCAACTTGCTCATGTAGCAAGTCATCAAGGACTGGTTGCTATTGATAATATATTGGGTCATGATAAAGTGATGGATTATAGTGCAATTCCGGCTGTTATCTTTACGACTCCACAAATAGCAACTGTTGGTAAAACAGAAGAAATGTGTAAAACAGAAGAAATCAATTACGAAATGATTAAAGTTCCTTATTCTGCCAACGGAAGAGCACTTATTATGGGGGCAGAGGCTGGATATATCAAATTAATAAGAAATACACAAACGAAGAAATTAATTGGTGGTATGGTATTTGGTAAAGATGCTGATAATTTAATTGCTTCGATTACAATAGCTGTCAAAAACGGGTTGACCGCAGAAGATTTACAAGAAACGATTTTCGCTCATCCTACAATACAAGAATTAATTCATGAAGGAGCTATGGGGTTGGATAGTAAAGCTATTCATTTTATCGACTAATGGAAGTGTTACATGATATCAAGCGAATCAAAGAATTAATTGATAATGCCAGTACCATAGTGTTTTTAGGAGGAGCGGGGATTAGTACGGAATCTGGGATTCCAGACTTTAGATCTCCAAATGGTTTATACAATCAACCATATAAGTTTAGTCCTGAAAAGATACTTAGCCATAATTTTTTCTTAAATCAACCAAAAATATTCTATGAATTCTACAAAGAAAATATAATAAACTTTGAAGCAAACCCTAATTTTGGACATATTTACCTTGCCAAATTAGAAACGACTGGGAAACTTAAAACCATCATTACTCAAAATATTGATGGACTGCATCAAATTGCGAATTCAAAGCATGTCTTGGAATTACACGGTAATGTTAGTAGTAATCACTGTGTCAAATGTAATAAGGAGTTTGATATAGAGTATATTAAAAACAGTGAAAATCCAGTAAGGTGTGATGCTTGTAATGGTCTTGTGAAACCAGACGTTGTACTATATGGAGAAATGATTAGTAACGACATCATGAAAGAAGCTATAAAGAGCGTTTCAGAAGCGGATTTATTGATTGTTGGAGGAACATCTTTAAGTGTATATCCTGCAAGTGGATTGATTCGTTATGCAAAGAAAAAAATCTTAATTAATACCGAAAAAACATCAAAAGATATCTTTTGTGATTATGTGTATTATGGTAAATTTGGGGAACTCTGTCAAAAATTAAATGATATAACGGATTGACACTCCCATCTATATATAATATAATTTACTTTATGACGGAGGGTTTATGATATATTTAGATTATAGTGCTACTACTCCAGTGAACCCTGAAGTATTAGATGCATTTCATAAATTCAATTTAGAACACTACGGCAATCCTAATTCTTCACATGAATTGGGTGTTTTTGCTAAGTCAAAAGTAGAAGAGACTTCTTTAAAGATAAAGAATATACTTCATGTACAAAATTATGAAGTGATTTATACATCTGGAGCTACCGAAGCAAACAACCTTGCAATTAAAGGGTTTGCTTTTAGTAACCAATATAGAGGGAAACATATTATTAGTTGTCCTTATGAACATTCTAGTGTTACATCTTGTTTAAATTATTTAGCAAAATTAGATTATGATATTGATATATTATCATTGGATGAAACTGGAAAGGTAAATCTTGATGAGTTAGAAGAACTCATCAGAGATGACACCATTCTTGTATCCATTTCTTTGGTGAATTCAGAGTTGGGTATCATCCAAGATATTGAACGAATTAAAGCAATCTTAAAAAAACATCCTCAAGTGAAGTTCCATTCTGATTTGACACAAGCAATCGGAAAAGTACCAGTGGATTTAGCGGGGATTGATTTGATTTCATTTACAGCGCATAAGATTTATGGGATAAAAGGGATTGGAGCTTTGCTTAGAAAAAGTGACATTAATTTGACGCCAGTAATCCATGGTGGAAAATCAATTAGTATTTTTAGAGGTGGAACACCGTCAACGCCGTTGATACACAGTTTAGGCGTTGCGCTAGAATCAGCATATAAAGAGTTTGATAATAAGCGTAGCCACATAAAAAAATTACATGAATATCTCATTACTAATTTAGAAACTATTCCTATCGTCCATTTAAACTATAAAGATGGTATCGATCAAATCATAAATGTCTCTTTTAAGGGGATTCCAGCAATCAACTTGCAAAAAGCTTTGTCTCAAAGAGGTATTTATATTTCTACTCAAACTGCTTGTAATTCAGAAGCTAGTTATTCTAAGACTGTAAGTCAGATAACAGGGTCAGAAGAGTTTGCAGAAACATCTGTAAGAATTTCATTATCACATCTAACCACACAAGAAGATTTGACAGAATTCTTACATGCAGTAAAGGATATCATTCATGAAAATCATTAGAGTAACTGCGATGTGGTGTATGAGTTGTTTGACAATGAAAAAGGTTTGGAAACATGTTTTAAAAGATATAACAGATCTTGAACTAATTGATTATGATTATGACTTTGATAGTGAATTGGTCAAAGGATATAATATTGGCAAAATATTACCAGAATTAATTGTGTTTAAAAATAATAAAGAAGTTACCAGAATTATTGGTGAATGTTCAAAAAAAGAATTAAAGAAACGATTAGAGGGACTTGATGAAAACAGTTAAACGATTGATTTTAATTATTGTTTTAGGATTATTACTAAATCCTTTTTTTTCGGTCGTTAATGCAGAAAATGAAATAAATATCTATTTCTTTCATTCTGAGTATTGTGGCCACTGTCAACTTATGGATGAATACTTTCAAGATTTGGTGTTAGAGTACGATAATATTAATATTGTGTACTATGAATTAAGTGATGAACAAAATCCAGCGCATAACGAATTTACGATGTTGTTTGAACAAGTTAAAGATGCGTTTGATCTGCAACAAGCTTTTCCGACCGTAATTATTGGTGGGATTAGTTTTGTAGGATTCAATGAGCAAGTCACCATCGATATAGAACATACTATCGATAGGTATTCGGACCATGATTTTACAGATGTTGTTGCTAAAATCATAAATGACGATGACTTGTTGATAACAGACTTTGATTCTTTAGAACGAGATTTTGTCTCGTTACCTTTGATAGGTGAAATACGATTAGAATCATTATCTTTATTCTTAGCAGCAGTAGTGCTTGGTTTTGTAGATGGATTTAACCCGTGTGCGATGTGGGTTTTGATCTTTTTAATTTCTTTATTGATCAATATGCAAAATCGTAAACGAATGTGGATCATTGGCGTAACGTTCCTTGCGACATCAGCACTTGTATATTTTCTCATTATGGTTTCATGGCTTCAAGTAGCTGTAACATTGACATCTGTGAATTGGATGCGAAGCTTAATTGGTCTGGTCGCGATTGTCTTTGGGGGCTATAACGTTTACAAATTTATGAAAACAAGGAAGCAAGAAGTTGGTTGTGAAGTAACCGATGATAAACAACGCAGTAAGTTGATGGAACGGATGAAACGAATTGTTACAAAACAGAATCTATTTCTAGCATTATTAGGAGTAGCTGCATTAGCAATCACAGTAAATTTGATTGAACTTGCTTGTTCTGCAGGGTTACCATTATTATTCACTCAAATCCTAGCATATAATGATTTGAACTCATTCGAGTATTTCTTCTATATATTAATCTATATATTTCTATTCCTAATCGATGATTTAATCATCTTTACGATTGCAATGGTATCATTCAATGTATCTGGAATATCAAATAAATATTCAAGAATTTCTATGATTGCCGGTGGTATTATCATGTTGATTATTGGCTTCTTATTGATCTTTTTCCCAAATATTATAATGTTTAATTTTTAGAATAAAGAACAACACAACGAAAGCCATTCATATTCAATAAGAATAAGCACAGAAATGTGCTTGTTTTTTTTGTTTTAATTTGGATTTTCCTTTCGAAAAATGAATGTCCTTGTGTTATAATATTACCAAAGCGGGGCGACCATTTAGATGACCTATACGTTAAATGACAATTCTATAGTATTCGCGACGAATCAGGACAAATTAGAGATATTACAGCACAACAGTGCTCCATCTCTTTTTTTAAATTTGACCTTCTTTCATTATCGCGATATTCAACTGTCGTTTCGTAGTAGCTATTTATTTTATTTAAAAGAAAATTATCAGTATTCCATTGATTTTTCAAGGAAGTTAAAACGATATTTTGATTATATTAATATCGACCAAAGCTATTCTACTTTAAAACTAGAGTCGCTTAGGAAACTAAAGAAAGAATTGATCGATAAAGATATTATCGTTCCAACAAACATATTGAAGTATATGGGCAAGCCTGTATACTCTGTAAATAACATGCCGGTTCCTGTTTTTTTTCAGCCTACAGAGATCATTGATTTAGAGCTTGTATCCAAGGTAGATGCACCAGCAACTCTATATTCTGCGAAAGACCAAGTTCAGTCTTGCTTTAGTGTTTATGAGAAAACAGTAGAATTACTCGAAAAAGGAATTTCGATTTCCAATATCAAAATTCTAAATGCATCAAGAGAAGATGAATACTACTTACAAAAACTATTTGATGATAGTGGATTGCCACTAGTATTTGATCATCCAATGTTGATTCATAACCATCCAAAGGGAATTGAATTGTTAAAGATTATTAGACAAGCCGGGTATAATGCTTCGATTGAATATCTAAACAAGTTACTTCAAGATAAGAGTTTAGATCCGTTAACGAATGTCTTAGTTCGGATATATAATTCTTATAAACAAGCAAACTTAGAGAATCATTTGGATATTCTTGTTCAACTGATTGATGAAGCGAGTATTCTTCCAACTCATTACACCAACTGCGTAATGAGTTCTTCGTTTGATGATGTTGTTTATGATGAAGACCATTATTACTTATTGATGAATTATAATGATCAAACGATGCCTAAGATAACAAAACGCACCGAATACTTAAACGCAGAAGAATTAGAAGAAATCGGATACTGCTTGGCATTTGATGAACAACAATACAACGAGCAATACAGTCAAACGATATTAAACGGGATAAAGAACCTTTCTTTGTTCTTTAGTGCGTATTCAGAAGTAGAAAACCGAATTAGTGATATTAAATTAGCTAGAGAAATTGTAACAATAGACTATCAATACTTGGTGAAAGAAACGAGCTATTTAAAAACATTGAATCAATTGGAGTATGCAAAATCCAACTATAACTATCATAATTATTACTTAGAACGCTTGGATTATGAGTTATTGCATAATACCTATCATTCCAATAAAAACGTCTTCAATCACGAATTTACAGGTATTCATGAGAATACATTAAGAGACTTACTTCAAAAACATAATACGATTACAGGAGCGAAAGTAGAATCGTATCATCTTTGTCAATTTCAGTATTTATTAAAGTATTTGCTTAAAATAGATGATTATGAAACTAGTATTCCTCAATACCTTGGAACTCTTAGTCATAAAGTATTGGAAGAATTCATTTTAAACAAACAAATGAACTATAAAGACGTTATTAACAAATCAACGGATTTTCCAGAAGAAGAGAAGTACAAAGAATCCATCTATAAAACCGCAATAACGGGAGAGATGGATCATTTGATTATGATGATGAAAGAATTCCATGCTCAATCGAAGTTCAAAGACATCACTCCTGAAACAAGGTTTAAAATTCCATTTCGGTTAAATGAGAATTACTATTTGACTGGAACGATTGATAAAGTGATGAGTTACACCGATGAGTTAGGAAAAACGTTCTATGCATTGATTGATTATAAGTTAAGCAATAAAGACTTTAAAATAGAAGAATTCTTAACCGGTAGAAGCATGCAGCTACCGGTGTATTTGTATGCTTATAAAGCAACGCAATCCAATGAAGTAATTCCTCTAGGGTTTTACTATCAAACAACGACTTTGGGACGTTATAAACGTTCAGACACATTAAAGAATAACTATCAACTTGCAGGGATCTCTTTGGAAGATAGTTCCATACTAAAGAAATTTGACCTTGATTTAAGTCATATTAAGGCAGTACGGTTTAATAAAGACGAATCGCTTGCAAAGTCAACGAATCGTTTGAAGACCAAAAAAGAGATTGATGAGATACTGAAAGAAACAGAACACAAAATTCAAACCATGATTAAAGGAATTGAATCTGGAGAATTTGCAATAAATCCTGTTTTAGTAAAAGGAATAGGCAAGGACTCTGTGTCTTGTGAATACTGTGGATTTTATTCGATATGTTACAACAAGAATAAACGACTTGGAGGTGACTCTGAATGAACTATACACCTTCACAAAAGCGAGCAATTCATGAATCTGGAAACAATATTCTAGTAAGTGCTGGTGCTGGTAGTGGGAAAACCGGCGTATTGCAACAACGAGTTGTAGAGCAATTAAAACTAGGAAAGCATATTGATGAATTGATAATTTTAACATTTACCAACGCAGCTGCATTTGAAATGAAATCTAGAATTATCAGTTCTATTCAAAAAGAGAAATCCTTAGAAGATGAATTAAAACGTATGGACCGAGCTATCATTTCTACTTTTGATGCGTTTTGTTTGCATCTTGTAAAGGAATATCATTATCTACTGGATTTACCAAGTCAAGTTGTAATTGGTGATAGAATCCAAATTTTAAGTTTGGAAAAACAAGTCTTAGATGCAGTCATTAAGAACTATTACCAAAAAGGAGATTCTGATTTCGAAACATTGGTTTTGAGATTGTTTCAAAAAGGGGATTCTATTCTATACGAAACGATTCAGAATTTCGCGAAGAAAATATCGAAAGTTCCCGATTATAGCGCTATATTAGATAATTTTGAACAATACTTTTCAACCAAACTATTGGAACAGCACTTTTCCGAGTTCGGAGAAGAATTGAATACAAATAAAGATTTGGCAATTAAAACAGCAGAGATATTACTAGATTTGATTGATTCGTATTCAAGCAATTCTTTGGCCAAGTTCAAAGCTTCTTTAAATTCTATGGTCAACCGTTTGAAGAATGCATCCAGTAATGATGAATTGATTCATACATTTCTAACGGTGGAGTTTCCAAATAAACCTGGCGGAAAGAAAGAAGAGGAATTGAAGGAGATTCTGGATCAATACCATCCAAAACTAAAAGAGTATATTATCGCATCGAAAAAGGCATTGGAAGAAGCATATATTACGGACAAACAATCTGCGATTTCTAGTATTTTAGAAACGAAAGATTCCGTATTAAAAATTGTGGAGATTACGAAACAATATATAGAGAATTTAGAGGAAGCAAAACGTGAAATTAACCTTTATGATTATTCTGATATTATGAATTTTGCGATTCAATTATTAGAAAAACATAGTGATATAGCGGATGATTATCAAAATCGTATTAAAGAGATTATGGTGGATGAATATCAAGATACCAATGATTTGCAAGATTATTTCATTTCTTTGATTTCAAATGATAATCTATTTATGGTTGGGGATATCAAGCAATCCATTTACGGATTTCGAGATGCAAACCCCGAAAACTTCTTAAAGAAATATTTGGACTATTCTAAAAAAAATGGTGGTATCGCCATTAATTTAAGAGAAAACTTCCGTTCCAGAAAAGAAGTGCTTCTTGACATCAATAAAACATTTGAAGATGTTATGGACTGGAATATCGGTGGCATCAATTATAAAGATCATCAAAGTCTTGAATATGGCTTAACTGCATATGATCAGACTGTAAAAGGTCAACATTATGGAATTGATTTGATATCCTATGATTTTGATGCATACAAAGAAGAAGATAACTATGCGACAAAACCACTCGTTGAAGCACAGTTACTAGCAAAAGATATTGTAAGTAAAATTACCCAAAAATATCAAGTCTTAGATGATAATTTCCGTGATATCGAGTACAAAGATATCGCTATTTTGGTTGACCGGAAAACAGATTTTGAACTATATTCGGAGATTCTTAGTACCTATAATATTCCAGTGAACTTATTTAGTGATGAACCGTTTATGGATAGCCCAGAGATCTTATTCTTAATCAGTTACTTAAAGCTTATGAAGTGTTTTTATGACGAAGAGTATCTTGTAAAGAATTTTAACAAGGTATTTTATTCGGTTGCTAGATCATTTGTATTTCAAATTAAGGATGATATCATCATTGATTTTATAACGAAAGAAACAATCACAACGATTTCGGACTTAGAACGATTAAGAAATGTTCCAGAGTTCCTAGAGTTGTATCATATGACAAAGGAATTGAGTGGATTCGTTGAATCCTTGTCTATATATGAACTGTTACTTAGTATGTACTCAAAACTACACTTATTTCAAGCAATTAGTAATTTGGATAATCCAACCAAAAAAGAAGAGAAGTTGGACTATTTCGCTGCGAATATCAAATCGTTTGTATCATTTAGTTTCAATGATTTAATCCTCTATTTGGAAACAATTGAAGAACATAAGGATTGGGATATTGAGTACTCAAAAGTACATTCTAATTTAAATGCTGTAAAACTAATGACCATGCATAAAGCCAAAGGACTGCAGTTTCCAGTAGTGTATTGTCCGGGATTGTCTAAAAAATTTAATTTTATGGAAAACAAAGATTTCTTTTTATTTGATAAATCGTATGGGTTGATTACAAATGCATTCGATTCTGGGTTTTATCCAACATTTCTAAGAAAATTGAGTTTGGATAAACGCAAGAAAGAGTATATATCAGAACGCATTCGTCTGCTTTATGTAGCGTTTACAAGAGCGAGAGAAAATCTAATTCTATTTGCGGATGAATCTAGTTTGAAACCAGAACTACGACAATTGGATGAGACTGGATATGTAGATCATAGCATTCGTCTAAGTTATAACAAATTTACGGATTTGATATCCTCCACAAGTATTGCAGGATACGAATACGTATTTGAACCTCTAACCGTATATCAGAATAAGTCCATAGTATTTACTCCAAAAAGTAATCATGTGATTGGATTACAAGAATTTAACTTCCAAAAGAAACGTCTTGAAGAGAAGAGTTATTCTAGATCAATGGTTCAATTATTGAGTGATGATGTAAAGAGTGCAATTGAATTTGGTACTAGTACACATAAATTACTTGAGGATTTCGATTTCGAACATACGATAACGTCTTTGAAGTTGTTACCTAGCAACATACGAGCATCCATGGAATACTTTTTAAGTACCCTATTATTCCGAAAATCAGATTCTCCAAAAATATATCAAGAATATGAATTCTATGAATCCAGTAATATAGGGACAAAACATGGAATTATTGATTTACTGATGGAATATCATGATATAATCTATATCGTAGATTATAAGCTTAAAAATATTTCTGGAGAAGCTTATAGATTGCAATTACATGGTTATAAAGACTACATCCAAACAAAAACAAATAAGCCAGTTCAAGTATTTTTATATTCGATCCTAGATCAAACATTAGAAGAAGTCGAATAAATATTCGGTTTTAACTTGAATTTTAGCCTTTTAATAGAGTAAAATAGAAGCATTAAGAAAGAAAGGAGCGACGTATGGCAGAAAGCAAATTAGCTGTAGCAATTAAGAATTATACTGTAAAGAATTATAAAGATGCATTTGTTGACTTTAAAAAGCTTTCAAAAAGTCATACAGAAGCTGCTTACTATCTTGGAATGATGTATTATTATGGATACTATACCAATCAGGATTATAATCAAGCATTTAAGAGTTTTCAAAAAGCATGGGAAGGATTGTACCCGGATGCTATTTATATGCTTGGAGTTTGCTACGAAGAAGGTAAAGGGGTTTCCAAGGATTTGAATCAAGCATTCGAATTGTATCAAGCGGCTGCGAAGAATAGTAGTAGTTATGCATTGTTAAAGATTGCTAGATTTAGTGAAGAGGGAATTGTAGTGCAACAATCCTTAAAGACTGCAATTGAAATCTATGTAAAATTATCGAAAATGAATAATGCATA
>Ga0208904_1000923_pt1 | contig 21545 bp, 23 predicted proteins | sample AntAceMetag02UKB_FD_184774 | JGI IMG/M metagenome (GOLD analysis project Ga0208904, IMG submission 184774) | Saline lake microbial communities from Ace Lake, Antarctica - Antarctic Ace Lake Metagenome 02UKB (SPAdes) (version 2) | ecosystem: Environmental > Aquatic > Non-marine Saline and...
CCGATCTCGTAGTGGCTTCGGAAGATGCCCGTTTTGCCACACCGGGTGTGCGGATTGGCCTTTTTTGTACGACACCTATGGTTGCTATTACCCGAGCCATTGGCAGAAAGGCCGCGATGGAGATGTTGTTGACCGGACGATATTTTCCGGCAGAAGAAGCCAAAACGCTGGGACTTGTCAATCGTGTGGTGCCTTTGGAAGATCTTGTGAGTGAGACAGAAAAACTGGCGCAGGAAATTGCGACTTCCAGCCGCTTTACGGTGGGGATCGGAAAACATGCATTTTATGCTCAGGTAGATCAGGAAGATGAAAAGGCTGCCCAAATTGCGAAAAACACCATCATAATGAATGCCATGGCAGAGGATGCTCAAAATGGAATTAAGGCCTTTCTTGATAAAAAGCCGGGAGTGATCTGGAAAAACAGGTAATGATAAAGCAACTCCTGACATGAACATGTGAAGAGTCATTAATTATTCAGATTCGTGGACTGTGAAAGATGAAAAAGCTGGAATTTGTCCAGATAGTGATTTATAGTGGGCGAATAAATTTAAATAGGCCTGCTGGAAAGCTTTCGTTTTGCAAGGTCTGCGTTGCCAGTTTCAATAACTGGTGTGTCATTAAAAAGCAACCAGATTCCAGCCTAGATCAGGCTGGATAGCGATTAACCAAAAAGGTGAGGTACAGATGAGATTGTTGACCCGTTCCGATTTTGATGGATTGGTTTGTGCTGTGCTATTAGTGGAAAATGGTATTGTTGATGACTATGCCTTCATACATCCAAAAGATGTTCAGGACGGTAAAATCCAAGCCATGGAAAATGATGTGCTTGCTAATATCCCATATATTCCAGGCTGTGGTTTATGGTTTGACCACCATTCCAGCGAAGATGAGCGATTGAAAACGGGGGAATTAAAGTTTGAAGGAGAAGTCCGTGCAGCCCCCAGTGCTGCTCAGGTGATCTGGGACTATTACGGTGGGAGTAACACCTTTGATAAAGGTCTGGTACCGCTTCTTGAGGCTGTGAATAAAACAGATTCTGGCAATCTGAACAAAGAAGAAATTCTGGACCCTGAAGACTGGATTATTCTCTCTTTTATCATGGATCCCCGGACAGGTCTGGGGCGGTTCAAGGACTACCGCATCAGTAATCAGCAGTTGATGATGGACATGATTCAGTACTGTCGGACAATGACCGCCGCAGAGATCATCGAAAATTATGACGTTCAGGAAAGAATCATGCGCTATTTTGATCAGCAGGATTTTTTCACTGATATGCTGAAGCGTGGCAGTGAGGTTAGAGGCAATGTGGTGGTGACCAACCTGAAGGAGGAACAGACCATTTATAGTGGAAATCGCTTTATCATTTATGCATTGTATCCTGAGCAGAATATTGATGTGCGGGTCATGTGGGGCCGGGATAACCAGAATGTGGTTTTTGCCTGTGGGCACAGTATTCTGAATCGGACCAGTAAGACGAATGTGGGTAAGTTGATGCTGAAGTATGGTGGAGGCGGTCACCATGTGGTAGGTACCTGCCAGGTTCCGGTGGAAAAATGGGAGGAAATTTTGGAAGAGATCGTCGCCCAGATCAATGCTGACGGCTAAACCCAGTGACCCTTGCTAATTGTCAGCCTGGATATGATTGTAGGCTGGATCGCAATGGCATTAAAGGCCATCCGTTTTTCTAAGCCATCTTCGGGCATCATCCGTTGATGCTCAAGATAGTAATCACATCCCCAGTCGAGATGCTCAATCCCGTGTTCAAGTTCATGCTTGGCAGAAATGGTATCCAAGACTTTCTTTGCTTCAAGGGCCACTTCCTGTCTAACCCCGTCTCCCGGGATGAATGCAATGCGGTATGATTTCATATACAGCGCCCGCCGTCGACTTCCATGCAGACACCGGTGATGAAATCAGCTTCGTCCGAACAGAGAAAAAGGGCGGTATTCGCGATATCTTTTGGGGTTGATAACCGTCCCAGAGGAATGGATGATCGGAACAGCTCGTACTTCTCTTCTGTCTCCTCTCCCATGAACAACGGCAACATACCTGTCTTTCCTGCAACCGGATTGATGGCGCAGACGCGAATGTTTTCAGGTGCCAGCTCAATAGCCATGGAACGTGTTAGTGAAATAACAGCCCCTTTTGAACTGTTATACCAGACCAGTCCTGGCCGAGGGCGCACACCACCGGTAGAGGCGATATTAAGAATGACTCCGCTGCCTTTTTTTCTGAATTCCGGAATCACGTGTCGGGCAGAGAGGTATACGGCCTTTACATTCACAGCGTAAATACGGTCGAAGGTTTCCTCGTCTACCTCGAGCATGGGGCTGTTCCGGCTTGTATATCCGGCATTATTGACGAAAATGTCCACTGCGCCATAGGTCTGAACCGCGGTCTGCACGAGACTGGCCATTTCTGAGTCCTGGCTGACATCAGTTTTAACAAAGGTTCCTTTAATTTCATCAGTAATGGTCTGTCCTGCCGCTTCATTCAAATCAGCGACGACGACCTTGGCGCCTTCTGCCGCAAATCGCCTGGCCATTCCTTCACCGAATCCGGATGCAGCACCTGTGATTATGGCAACTTTGTTTTCTAATCGCATAAGCTATCCTTTTTTAAACGAACGATTGAAAGTCGCAACAGTAGTACTTTTATCTATACAAACCACCATGCCTGACCGGACATAGCGGGGATGAGAAAGAACCTATGAAACGGCTCCACCCAGAACACTCTGTTTCGAATGCGTGCCTGTCCCAGAACAATTAATCCTAAGAGCAAACATATATGCCTGCTTCAACCGTGTTGAATGGCGATGGTTTTCAGAGCAGTGAAACTTTTCAGGGCCTCGAGTCCTTTCTCTCTGCCATAACCACTGCTTTTGACACCTCCGAACGGGAGTTCTACGCCGCCTCCTGCTCCATAGTTATTGATAAACACCTGACCGCTCTGCAGGGCTCTGGCAACGCGTAACTGCCTTGCCCCATCCGTTGTCCAGACGCTTGCTACAAGTCCGTAGTGGGTTCCATTGGCGATAGTGATTGCTTCCTCTTCACCCGAAAAACGGATCAGGGTCAGCACCGGTCCGAATATCTCTTCCTGTGCGAGAACATGCGTTGGAGGGACCTCTCCCAGCAGGACCGGGGTCGTGTAATATCCGCCTTGAGGTGCATCGTCAACAATGGTACCTCGGGCCAGTACCTCGAGATCATTGCTTTGGGACAGAAAATCGTTCACTCTTGCCAGTTGTGACGGATTGATTAGCGGACCTGTGCTGTGATCGGCTTCTGCCGGGCCAACCGTCAGTTCTGCAAAGCGTTGGGCCAGCATCTGAGAAAATGTGTCATAGATTTGTGACTCAACCAGCACCCGACTGCCAGCTGAGCAGGTCTGTCCGGCATTCTGGATGGATGCATTGACAACGACGGGCAGTGATGCATCCAGATTGGCATCTGCAAAAATCAGCTGAGGGGATTTACCACCTAGCTCCAGGGTTACCGGGACGGTATTGTCAGCAGCGGCTTTTTGTATCAAAGTGCCTACCTGATTGGAACCGGTGAAACTGATATGGTTGACTCCGGGATGCGATGAGAGCGGAGCCCCGGCCTCCAGGCCGTACCCCGTCACAATATTGATGGTTCCTACCGGAAATCCGGCCTCTAGAGCCAGTTTTCCAAAAAAGAGGGTGGTGAGTGAAGCATCCTCACCTGGTTTGATCACAACACAGTTTCCCGCTGTCAGTGATCCTATCACACTTCGTCCAATAATTTGCATCGGATAGTTCCAGGGGATGATATGGGCTGTTACCCCAAGGGGTTCCCGGATGGTAAGGACGGTGTATCCCTCAAGGTAAGGGATGGTCTCGCCATGGGTCTTGTCCACTGCTCCCGCGTAGAATTCACAGTAACGCGCCAGAGCCCTGACATCGTTTCTCGATTGCGTCAGGGGCTTGCCGACATCATTAGCCTCAAGATGACTGAGTTCATCCTCGTTTCTGAGAATCAGTTCTCCCAGGCGGTAAATCAGGCGTCCCTTTTCAAGTGCGGCCATTTTCCCCCACGGGCCATGAAACGCTTTACTGGCGGCAGCTACTGCCTTATTAATATCCCGGCCGTTACCTCGTGCCAATGCACCATGCGCCAAGCCGTTGTTTGGGTTGACGACGGGAATAGTTCTGCCGTCTTCAGCGTCGTGCCACTTTCCGTCAATCAGAAGCTGGTGATTTTGCATTTTAAATTTTGTAGCTTGTGTGAGATTAAAACGCTGAAACGGAACTATACCAGTTGCTCCAGATGATCATTCGTATCCTCTATTTTCCGGCAGACATCACAAGTTGCTTTGTACCCCGCCTAAATAAGGGGACACAAAAAAAGTATCATGTCCCCTTATTTAGGCTCATATCAAACATGGTGGCAGGCGACCAGTTGATTGCCTTTTGTTTCCAGCAGGGGGTGTTTTTCCCTGCAAATTTCAGTTGCATCCGGGCACCGCGGTTGGAAAGGACACCCGCCGGACGGGGCTTCAGCGTCGACACCATCGCTTCTTACTGATCGCTGGCGCTGCTGTGTCGGATCGATGCTGGGAACTGCCGCTAAAAGCGTCTTTGTGTAAGGGTGTAGGGGGTGCTGAAATATGTCCCCGGTTTTCCCCTGCTCCATGATTTTACCGAGATAGATGACTGCGACTTCATCCGTCACGTATTCCACAACACTCAGGTCGTGACTGATAAACATATAGGCCAGGTTGTATTTCTCCTGCAAATCCATCATCAAATTCAGTACCTGTGCCTGCACAGAAACGTCCAGTGCGGAGACCGATTCGTCCGCCACAATCAGTGAAGGTCTGGTGATCAGTGAACGGGCGATGGCAATTCGCTGACGCTGACCCCCTGAAAATTCATGGGGAAATTTATCAATATCCCCCTTATTGAGACCGACCTCTTCCAGGTTTTTTTCAACCCTTTCCTGGCGCTCTTTTACGGTCAGTTTTTCGCTCAGTGTATCCAGTGGTTCTGCAACAATTGACAACACTTTTTTTCGTGGATTGAGTGAACCATAAGGGTCCTGAAAAACCATCTGGAAGTTGCGTCTCAGCCCATGAAGTTCCTTTGGCAAGAGACTGAACAGCTCTTTGTTCTCGAAAAAAACTTCTCCTGCCGTGGGTCTGTCCAGGGCCATTGCGATCCTGGCCAGCGTTGATTTACCGCAGCCGGATTCACCGACTACCCCGAAACTGGTCCCCCTGGAGATATTCAAATTAATGCCATTCAAGGCACGGAAGACCGGAGCTTTCTCAAACAGTTTTTGTTTGGGAAGGGGGTAGTCCTTGATGACGTTTACCATTCTGAGGAGAGGTGATTTCATAGGCTTCAAGTCCTCTCCAAGGGATTAAAGCACCAAGCTTGATGATGATTTCCCAGATCCACAGTCGGTGGTACTTGAGACCGGCATTCTGCCAGGACCCTGCTGCAGCGATCAGCAAAGCTGCACCCTTTGAATTTGATGTGTATCTCGGGTACCTGTCCGGGTATGGTGTAGAGACGGGTTCGATCACTTCTTGTAGAAATACCGGTTTTGGGGATTGCTGAAAAGAGCCCTTGGGTGTAGGGGTGGGCCATATGCTTGAAAACCTCTGTTGTAGGCCCTGTTTCAAACATGTTGCCTGTATACATTACCAGGATCTTTTCAGTTGTCTGTGCAATCACACCCAGGTCGTGGCTGATTATGATCAGTCCCATACCGGATCGATCCGCCAGCTCCAGAATCAGATCCAGAATTTGCTCCTGTACAGTTACATCCAAAGCGGTTGTTGGTTCATCTGCGATTAACAGGTCCGGCTCACAGGCGATTGCCATAGCGATCATCACGCGTTGCCTTTGTCCTCCGGAAAGTTGGTGGGGATAAAGTCCTAACGGAAATCTCTGCCTGGGCAGGCCCACATTTTCCATCAGTTGGCAGACCCGATCCTGAACCTCTTTTTTTCTTAATCCCAGATGCAGATGCAGGCTTTCCGCTATCTGGTTGCCGATGGTTTTCACGGGGTTCAAAGCGGTCATGGGCTCCTGGAAAATCATGCCGATTTGGTTCCCCCGGACTTTGCACATCTGCGCCGGACTGAGTGCCAGGAGATTCTCTCCGTTCAAGGTGATGTTGCCACTGATAACTGATCTTTCAGGTAACAGTGACATGATGGCCAATGCGGTGATGGATTTGCCGCATCCGGATTCCCCCACGATTCCCAGTTTTTCTCCCGTTTCCATTTGGAAATCGATCTGCTTGATAATATCAATGGGGCCCTGTGCTGTGTTGATGGAAACCGTCAGATTTTCTATTTTTAGTAAGGTCATTACACTACCGGTTTCTACGCAGTTTAGGATCCAGTACATCGCGTAAGCCGTCACCAAAGAGGTTTAAGCCCAATACCGTCAAAGCGATGGCTACACCTGGATAGATCGCCAGCTGTGGTGCAAGATATAACATTGTCTGTGCTTCGTTCAGCATCTTACCCCAGCTGGGAGCCGGCGGTTGAGTCCCTAACCCCAGATAGCTCAGGCCGGCCTCCGCCAGAATCCCCAGTGCGAACTGAATGGTGGTCTGAACGATCAGCATGCTGAAGATATTGGGCAGAACATGTTCCAGGGATATTTTGAATGATCCCTTGCCTGCACTTCTCGCTGCCAGAATAAAATCTCTTTTCCAGATGCTCAAGGCGGCACCGCGCGAGACCCTGGCAAACACGGGGATGTTAAATATGCCAATGGCGATAATGGAGTTAATCGCTCCGGGGCCCAGGATGGCAGTGATCATAATGGCCGAAATGATGGCTGGAAATGCGAACGTGAAATCGTTGAAACGCATAATCACTTCGTCTACCCAGCCTTTTCGTGCGGCTGCTGTCAATCCCAGGGGAACACCAATGCCAGCCCCGATGCCGATGGCCACAAACGCGACAATCACAGAGTTTCTGGCACCCACAATCAGCATGGAGAAAATATCCCGCCCGAAGTGATCGGTTCCCAACCAGTATGTGCTATCTGGCAACCTCAGCTTATTGACAATGCTGAGGTCTTCAACAGCGTGGGGAGTCCAGATGTAAGAAAGTAGAGCGATCAGAAAAAACAGCAGGGTAATAAGCCCGCCAATGACAAAACTCCTGTTTTTGAGACCGTGTCGAAAGATTTCACTGAATCGCTTAGCCATTTTCACCACCTCGCAGTCGTGGATCGATAAGCGCATAAAGAACATCTACGACAAAATTGATCAAGATAACAGTTGCTGCCAGAATGAGGACTAGATTTTTGACCACGATCAGGTCCCGCTGGGCGACAGCCTGAAAAATCAGGCGCCCCAGACCGGGAAGATAAAAGACGTTTTCGATGATGATGGCCCCGGCTAACAGGAAAGAAAACTGCAGTCCCATGATGGTCACAACGGGAATCAGTGCGTTGCGCAAAGCATGGCTCCAGAGTGCCCGTCTTTGACTGACCCCTTTGGCATGGGCCGTGCGAATGAAATCTTCTTTCAAGACGTCCAGCAACGATGAGCGGGTAACGCGTGCCAGGATTGCCGCTTGTGGAAGTGCCAGAGCGATTGTGGGTAGAATCAGTGACCTCAGTGCCGGACCCACACCTGCGTCCCAGCCTGCAAATCCACCGGCAGGTACCCAGCGCAGGACAATGGAAAACAGAATGATTAAGAGGAGCGCAAACCAGAAGTTCGGGATAGCGATCCCCAGTTGAGAAAAGCTCATCACGAAAAAGTCCAGCGGACGGTTGTGATTGGATGCCGCGATGATCCCCATGGGAATCGCTATCACGGTGGACAGTATGATAGCCATCAAGGCCAGCGGCAGACTGATGGCAATTCGTTCAACGATCAGTTCTGAAACAGGGACATCATAGGTTAAACTGGTTCCCAGATTTCCCTGCAGGAGGTCCAGAACCCAGCTGCTGTACCTGACCAGCACGGGGCGGTCCAGACCAAGTTCGGTTCTAAGTGCTGCCAGGGTATCCGCCTCAGCACTGATACCCAGCATGAGTGACGCGGGATCCCCCGGCAGAATTTCGAGAACCAGAAAGATGACAACGGTGGTCAGCATCAGTGTAATGACCAAAGCTGTCACACGTTTGGCAAAAAATACACTCATTGTTGAGATTATTTAACCCAATAAGCTTCCGTCAAATCGTTGGCCTGAATCGGGCTGTTCTCCCACAAACCGCGGATATTCTTATTCCAGACCCCGAGTTTTGCCAGTTGAAACAGGTAGCCGTTGACACAATCGTCAGAGATGAGGCGTTGGGCCTCACCCATGATTGCAAAGCGGGCCTCACGATCAACTGTTGCGTTTAACTCATCCATCAACGCCTGAAATTTGGGGCTTTCATAGGCAAAGTAGTAATCTTTGCGGGCATAAATCCCGATATCCATCGGCTCGGTATGCGAAACGATCGTCAGGTCATAGTCCCGTTTCTTGAAAACCTGATCCAGCCACTGTGCCCATTCAACCGGAATAATTTCCAGTTGGATGCCGACCTTCCTCAGTTGGGATGCGACTATTTCGCCGCCCCGCCTTGCATAGCTTGGTGGTGGCAGTTTGATCACCGCTTTAAATCCGTTGGGATAGCCCGCTTCGGCCAACAGTTTTTTTGCCTTTTGAGGATTATAAGCAAACTTTTTTGTCAGGTCCACATAGGCTAGATGATGAGGCGCAAAGTGGGTTCCAATTGGTTTCCCAAAACCGAACATAGCTCCATCAACGATCGCTTGCCGGTCAATGGCGTATGCAAGAGCCTGTCTGACTTTCAGCTTCTTGAAAGGACCTCTCTGGTTGTTTGTGGAGAGAATTGTCTCACCTTCAGTATTACCGACAGCCACATGCAGTCGAGGATCTGCCTCCAGGTGAGAGAGGGCTTCGGGGGCTGGAAAATTGGCGAAGGCGTCAATGTCACCGGCCAATAAAGCAGCCGTTGCTGCAGCGGGATCGGGAATAATTTTGATGATCGCCTTTTTCAACTTAACGGGTTTGCCCCAGTAGTTGGAATTTTTGACCATTTCAATTCGGTCACCCTTAACCCAGCGGTTGAACTGAAATGGGCCGGTTCCCACCGGCTTGCTTTTGTTTGAAGCGGCACTTGCTGGGTCGACCATAACGGCATCGCCCCACCCCATGTTGAAGAGAAAGCTGCCGGTCACGTGATTCAGAGTTACGGCAACGGTGTATTTCCCTTTTTTAACAACTTTAACGATGGGCTTGAAGAGTGTCTTCTGAGCATTGGTACTGCTTTTTCCCCGGGCTCGATTGAGTGAGAAGAGCACGTCGTCTGCGTCAAAGCCTGAACCATCATGAAATTTCACGCCCTTTCTGAGTTGGAACGTGTAGGTTTTTTTGTCGTCAGAGACTTTCCAGATTTTAGCTAATGCCGGTCGGACGACACCCCAGCGATCGATGCGAGTCAGGCCCTCGAAAATATTGGCATATACGACTTCATCAATAGCGGCTGCTGCTCCAGCGGTAGGGTCCAGATGAGGGGGTTCCAGGACCATCCCCAGCGTCAGACTTTTTTTCGCTGCTATCGCCGATGTTGCGAGCAAAGAAAAACAAATCGCTATCGTTAATCCACCAAGAATCCTTTTGAGATTATTCATTCTGCTCTCCTGATTGATTTAAAAGAAATTGGCCATAACGGGAGCGGTAACCTTCCAGGTTACCAAGGCTTTCAGCTTCATATACCCCCTTCGCGATGGCTCTCGTTACACAGTCGGCTGCCAGCATTCCCAATTTTGCCAGACTGTGATCCGGGTCCAATAGTTCTCTTCTGCCTGTGGATAATACGAATACACTATCGCCGTCGAACGGAGAGTGTATCCATCGTATCGCCCTGGCCATACCATCTTGCGCCATAATGGCAATTCGTCGGGCCTGGGGTTTGGATAAAATGGCATCAGTTGCAACCGTCACGATAGTCGTATTTGTACCTACCTGCATATCAAGATTGTAATCAAGATTGATAGGCGTTTTAATTTTTGCAAGGGGTTGTCCTCCCAGTTCATTGTCTCGCTCGAAAGGAAAGGCCCACATGACAGGGCTATCTGGCATGGTCACGCTACCTGATGCATTGACAGCAGCGATTGCACCTACGGTAATCTCTGCGCCGTTCTCATCATACACCAGGGAGGCGCTTCCCAATCCACCTTTCAAATCTCCAGATTTTGCTCCCAGCCCAGCACCAATATTGCCCAGTTGGACAGTTTTCGACACGCTAGCGGCCGCTTGATATCCTAACTCTCTATATGGTGCGTATCGCCCCCAGTTTTTATCACCCCCATTCAACAGATCGAATAGGATAGCTGCAGGAACGATGGGAATGATTGCGCCTCCCAGTTCGAATCCTATCTTCTGTTCCGCCAGGTAAGACATCACTCCGCTGGCCGATTCCAATCCGTAAGCAGATCCACCACTCAAAACAATTGCATGGATAAAATCCACCAGACAGTCAGCACCGAGGGCTTCGGTTTCCCTTGTCCCGGGACCACCACCCCGCACATCGACAGATGCGACGGCCGGTTCTTCAGGTACGATAACCGTGACTCCGCTTCTGAGAGCCTCATCCTGAGCATTCCCCACCTGAATACCAGGTACATCTGTAATCAGATTCGTTTTGCCGGTCTTTATCATGTTGTGGTTTTCAAGTTAAGAGCACAAAAAATTCGGGCCGCCGCAAAATCCTGGACAGTGGCTTTATCTGGGGTTGGCTTGTTGCTTGATTAGGATGCTGTTAAATGATTGATTTTATCTGTCAAGACTTACAGAATTGCATGTTCACTACATGCTGTCCAGAAAAAATTGCAATTGCCAAGGGAGATTGCTTCCGGGTTTGACTACTTGGGGGTCAATTTTCCCGGAAGTCTTGCAGGGGGTATCAAGACAGGACCTTATCCATCTCTTTTGTCAGGTAGTTGAGATGCGCTTTCTCCTCATCTGCCAGATCCTGAAATAGTTTCTTACTTTCGGCCTGAGCGGCCTGGGCGGAAAAACGTGTGTACAGGTCTAGTGATTGTGCCTCAATAGCCATTGCCAGACCGAAGATGTCTATCAGATTGGTCAGTTGGGAGACAACCTGCAAAGGCGACATCTGGCTGAGATCTCCTGTTTCCACTAAATTTGGATTTTCCTGGATAAAGGTAGCGAGATCCCCTGTGGTGGATTCATCAACATTATATCCATTTTGCAGTCTTTCTTTGTGTAGATCTTCAAAACCGGCTAATTGCTTAAAGACTTGTTTATACTCATCTCGGGTCTCCTGAGCTTCCAGAGCCAGATAAAATCGCTGCAGTCCCTCTTCCATGGCGTAGGCGATTTTCCAGACATCGGAAAATTCAGCATCGGGATTTATCAGGCTGAGGTTGAGATCGACCTCTCCCGGAACCTGTATTCCCAGCCAGGACGCAATATTGCTGCCGATATCATAAACCTCCTTGAATCCCTGTCCTGCTAGAAACTGACCTGCTGCCTGACTTCGTCCCCCAGAACGGCAATAAACAATAGTCGGTTTTTCGGGATTCAGATCCCCACCGGTTTCTGTTAGCACATTCAGCGGTACCAGAGTGGCCCCCGGGATATGGTATTCTTCATATTCGCCCGGTTGTCTGACATCGACCAGCTGGTATGATCCTGTACTATGCGTATCCATAAATGATTTGGCTTCCGCTTCGGTCATGGATTTAATTGGCGAAAACGTGGCATTCCATTTCATTGTTCCTCCCTCGATAAATATTATGATTGAGTTTTCATAATGACCCCGTTGCCTCAAGGTTTTAATTAGAAATTATTTATTGGCCCAAAGCCTTGAGATTAATCCGATTTTCCACATTTCATATTAGCCGGGACAGCGATGTCAATTTTCTTTGGTTTGGCCAGATTGAGGTTGTCCATGATTTCTTTAAATTCCTCTTTGGTTTTTCCTATTCTCAGTCTGAGATTGAACTTCTTCTCCTCACCAATAGATGAAGCAGATCGACCTTTATAATCGTGGGCGGGGTAAACCCAGGTCTGATCTGGCAATGTGAATAGTTTTCCATGAACATTTTCGTACAGAGCTTCTGATGACCCCTGTTGAAAGTCAGTCCGACCACAACCACGGATTAAAAGTGTGTCTCCGGTGAAGACCATGTTTTCAATCAAGTAGGATGTACAGCCATCCGTATGACCCGGCGTGGATAACGCTCGAATTGTATACTTTCCAAACTGCAGGGTTGCATTGTCTGCAATGTTGATATCGGCACAAGGGACTTTTGCGGCGGCGCCGTAAACGACTTCGGCTCCGGTTTTTTCTCTCAGATCATGCACGCCGGTGATATGATCAGCATGTACATGGGTTTCCAACAGATATTTTATTTTTACATCCAGATTTTCGAATATTTCAAGATCCCGCTCCACCTGCTCCTTAACGCTGTCGATTTGTACCGCTTCGTTTGAGTCGGTATCAACCAACAAATAGGTGTAGGTCCAAGTGTCATAATCAAATTGCTGTCGCATTATCAGATTGTCTCGATTATTGTCATTCATCTCTACTCCTCCTTTTCAAATTCAGTTTTGGTGGCATTACAAATCGGACATTTCCAATCATCTGGAACGTTATTAAAAACTGTGACGGCCGTTACACCCGCATCTGGATCACCCACTTTAGGGTCGTAAACATATCCACAAATCTTACACTTGTATTTCCCACATTGGCCAAATTCAGATTTTGCAGCATTGCAGATAGGGCATTTCCAGTCATCCGGTAGTTCACTGAAAGCGGTTCCAGGGGCGATACCATTATCTGGGTCACCAACTGCGGGGTCATATATATAGCCGCAGATTTTACATCGATATTTTTCTCCGCTGCTCTCAGTACTTTCCTCTTCCTTGATATAAGTCGGGGCATTTTTAGGCGACTTTCCGCCTTTTATCTGGTGGTAGTATGCATATGTCAGCGGTTCATGATCGTTGAGTTTCTGAGCATTGATCACTTCCCCAACAAAAATCGTGTGGGTGCCCACATCCAACTCGCTGACGACGCGGGCTTCCAGAAAAGCCACGCTGCTTTCCAGTAATATGGGTGCCCCTGTTTCGCCAATTCTGTATTCTAGTACTTCAAATTTATTGACGTCTCGTCCGGATTTGAATCCAAACGTGCCAATCAATGACATAGGCGCATTTTGTGAAAGAATGGACGCTGTAAAAACACCACTCTCTTTCACAAATTCATGGGTCAGGTTTAATTTATTCAGGGCGATTGTAACCTGTGCGGGTTCTGCCGTTACCTGTGTAACCGTATTAGCGATTTGCCCATTTAATAACTCACCTTTAAGGGAACTGATAATATAGAGCCCGTAACTAATTTTGTATAACGCAAATGGATCCATGGAACCTCCAAGTTTTTATTCAATATTTAGTAAAAAAATTAAGTTTGTTTGGAAACTTATTTTCTAAGAAAACTGCATTATTATTATGAATTTTTATAAAATGGTGCAGTATGCTAAATAATTATTATATAAGTTTATTAGGGTTTATGGCGAAATTGCGAACAGGCCATTTCTATATTTCTGCTATACACTCCCGTTGCTCTTTAACTGCAGTTTGGCTGATAAAATTCTATATGCTTCGCCAGCATACTGATGAAAATGAAGCTCGTCAAGTTGCAGTTATCAATGACCTGCAAAATTGGGGAATAGATGATTTGCTGGATTCAACGATCCCTTTACAGACGGATCCCAAAGGCGATATAGCATTATTCAAGTTATCAATTTTTCAACAGTTCGAACACCTGTAATTCACAAGACTTCCGAAGGAAAAAGATGGATTTAGAAACACTGAAGAGTATTTATCCTATGGGACTTGCCAGTCCAGCAATGGATTTGGATGATTTCGAACACCTAGCCCGGTATGAAAAGAACGGGATTGGCATTCTGGAGGTGTCCCCCATCGTCGTAGACAACAAAGCCTGGCAAGTAGGTGATCCGTATTCAACCCAGAATTTTATCGATCTGTGTCAGAAACACAAGGTGAAAACCAATAGCCTTCACTGCTTCCACATGGCTGAACTCGGTCATGATTTGACAGATGTTGATCCGGCAGTCCGAAAACGAGCTATCGCCCTGAATTCGGGGATGTTCGAGGCAGCTCAAGAGGTGGGGGCTAGCTTCGTGGTTATGCACGTCTTTAACGAAAACGTGCAGCGCACAAAGGGTGAAGCTCTCTTCTATGCCAAAGAGGCTTTGAAAAAACTACTTCCAGAAGCTGAAAGAACAGGTATCGCTATTGCTGTGGAAAATCTCCATTATGAATGGACTATTCGCCAGATCAACAAACTGCTCGACGAGTTGAATCATCCCCTCTTGGGGATCTGCCTGGATACCGGGCATGCGGCTCTTTATAGCACCCCTCATGCTGAATTGGCACTTTGTGGTGATCGTTTGCTGGGCTTTCACATTCACGACAACTGGTTGAAAGATGACGATCATCTGATTCCATTTCGGGGAGAAATCGACTGGCACATCTTTTGTCAAACTCTGTTGAAGAATGGATATCGGGGCAGTTTGATGTTTGAATCTTTTAACCGCGAAGAGAATGAGACAGTGGATCAATTCATCGATGCAAGTTATCAATCATATCTGAGACTTCTGGAATTGCTCTCTATCGGCTTTAAATGATTCTCCCGTTTATGGGTCAGTAGTTGTGTTTTACATTCGCAACAAGTGCCAAAATTTTAGCGACATTAATTTCACTTGTAAAATTCTCTCTCCTATCCGATAACTAGCTGAATATTAGGAAAACAGAGCTAATATTTAGCTCTGTTTTTTTCACATTCGCAACACTCTGGAAAGATATTAGCGACTTTTTCTTTGTAAATGCCTTGACTTATGATAGGGATATCATAAATCACGTGACGCCCCTGAGGGGCGATTTCAGGCAAACACCCGGATGGTTTCTTTATTTGTTGATAGACTGGGCGACTCAATTAAGAAAGGGGAACTATGGCAAAATTAAAAAAATACCAGAGAGTAGAAAACTATTTGCGCCAACTGAAAGAGCGAGGGGACATGACGCTGCCTGCCCTAATGAAGCTGCATTTCAGAGATTTGGTAGATATACCTGAGTTTAAAGGAATCGGGGAACGTACCATCAGTAATGTCTTCAAAGCATTCAAAAAAGAGTTGGGGGTTCTGCCAAAAGGGAAAATAATTTCAAAACGACAACTAGTGAAAGAGTATCTGGACCAGCAACTGCAATCCTGTGAGATGAGTAGCGAACAGATGCTTGAGCTGCGATATCAAGATTTGATGGGCAAAGAGCCCTTGAAAGGAATTGGGAAAACGACTGTCAGCTGCGCTTTGAGTACTTTTAAAAAGACCTATGAAAAACAAGTCTTTGAAAGTAATATTCTGAATTATATCAGCAAAGACTCAACAACGGATGGGTCTCGTGATACACCTGTGGCCACCGGTGTTTGCGAAAAAGCAAATGAGGAGCGAATCCTGTCCCATGCAGAACTGCTGGTAATGCGGCAGATGATGGAGCAATTCCGAGGCAGTGGTCCTTATTTGTCTGAAAGGAGGCAACTGGAGCTGAGCGAGCTTAAAACAGCCCTTAATTATTTAGGTATCGACAGCAGAAGAATTGTCGAGATGTACTGGAAAAGTAAAGAAGAGGTTATTCTTCCGGTTGTAAATATGATTCAAAGCAAAAGCAGAAACGGCTTTGTGTTTGAGGGTGTTTAGATTAGTGAAAGGCTGCTGCTCTATATTGGAGGCTATCTTGCCTTCATTTAACCAGAACCTGACTGATCGAAGGAAAGATAACAATTAAAGCAAAGACCAGTGTCATTTTCCGCACGAATGGCGCTGACCCCATAAATACGTCATCAGGCCCAATCCGCTGATCATCCAGTGTCAATTCGACAATATAAGCTGCGATACCCAGCGCCTTTATTCAGGTATTCCGGTTTTCCCCAGAATTGATCTGCACCCACCCTTACTAAGACGATATCCAGAGGTTTTATCCGATAACCGATGCGATCCAGTTCCGTTTGGACATCAGCGGCAGAAATTCTTTCCCCATCCGCCTTATGATTGAGATCCAGTAAAACGCCGTCGCTGAAGCACCCATCGAGAGGGATCTCATCGATCATCAGTGAGCATTTTCCTTTGTCCATGGTCGGATGATAATGGCAGGGAGCATCCAAATGTTTTTAGATTAATGTAATTTGCCTATTTTGAACGTTAAAGAGAGTATTTAGATTATGTTGTCAAAAAAAAATTGGATTCTGTAATTTGTAGTGCGCTTTTTGCATTTTGAAAGAATATCCAGAGTCGGGTTGAAAAATAACTGACACAAAGAGTAGGAATTTGATGAATACGCTCCCGGAAATCTTGACTTTGCAGGGAAATGGTTGATTTCGGATAGCGGGCCTGAGTGTAGGCAAAATTTACATGTGTGCGATTTATAACGGAGATGGAAATGCGAATGGTAAAGCAGTTGATCTTAGTTGTGTTTATGACAATAAGCGTGATGGGTGTGTCTTATGCCCAGGAAGAGATCCCCAGAATAAGTTTGACGTTTTCGGAACAGTGCAACAATTTTTTACGGCACTATTGTGTTTCAGGTAACCATCAACGGGCGGTAGACATTAAGTTGCTGAATATGAAGGAAAAGGGCATGACAATCACAGTCAAACTGATCAGGAAAACTTCTCGTACAACATCTTCTGGTGCATATGTGCCTTCTCAGGCCTCAAATTAACCAGAATGTGGATAATTCCCCGGTGATCTGATAAATTCGGCTACCGGTATAGATTTTCAAATCGCACACAAAACCTTGGATATTAACGTTTGCTGTGACCATTTTTAGTATGGTCTAACTATCAGATGTGTCTCAGAATATCCGGCGAGAACATGAAAGGGCTGCTGCTGCAGTACAAATCGGCTGTAGGAGGAGGAGAGATTTGGTTGGTTGGGTCCATGCAGACCTCATCATTTCTTCTTAAAGCTCAAATGCTGCAATAATGTTGTCCAATATCCGGAGGTCATCAGATCTCAGTTCGTCGAACATGAACCCTGTGTTATAATAGTCCAAATCCCCGTCCCTAAAACTCCGAATACTTTTGGCCGTTATGTTGAAGGTTTTTGTTTCAGTGATCTCTTCCGGGACGCTGATGACCAGTGACATATTCATGTCCATGGTGAGCGGTTTTTTACTGATTACCATCATCCCACCTTTTGAAATGTCTACAACATATCCGATATCTTTATTTGTCGCTGTGTCGCGTGCGTCCAGGTAGGAAACCAGTAAAGACCGCTTATGTACTCTTTTCTCAGACATATTGCTGTTCAGTTTAGATTGGGAATTATCGTTGGTGAGACCAATGATCCCTTCGCTGTTTATTGGCATCGTATGCCGGTCCCGGATTCTGACCCGCATCCGATGAAGCGTTATTGCTGTATTTAGCGCAATTATAACGATCTGGCCAGATAGTTACAAGATTATTCTGATAGATTTATACTGGGTCTTGAATCGAGCAATGCCTGTAAACATCAGTCAAATATCTGACACCACTAGGCTGAATAACGGGGATTGTATTCCTGATGTAATTCCTGCAGGATTTCGTCAGCCTGACTTAACATCGCCTGAATATTGATGTTCTCACCATCGAATATGGGATGTATTTCAATCATTTGCAAAATTCGATTGAGTGAATCCTGAAAAATGATATGATCTTGTGGTTGATAAAAAATTGGCAGCAGATCCTTGAGGAAGATCTGCTCTGGAAGTTGCCCTGGCTGATATCTTACGGTAATATGTCTTTTATTTTTACCCTCTTCAAAAACGGTGATCATTTTTTCTTTCTCAAGTGTTTCCAAAATGAAGGATAAGCGCTTGCGATTCAGACCCAGCAAGAGCTGGATTTGGTCAAAATCCGGCGCTTCGTTTCGTTTTTCGAAACACTGACTTACATAAACCAGAACCATCAGCGCTGAGGAGAGGATCGATTCGTTATTATACATGCCTCCCACGTTTAAATAACCAGAATCGCCGTGATACTGATGAATAAACGATAATGCTGCCCCTGTCAGCACTACCAGCCAGAAGACAAAGATATACAACAGTAGGATGGGAATGGTGGCCAATGAACCGAAATATAGATCGAAATTGGCTAAGGATTTGACATAAACACTGATCAAAAAGTTGCTGATCTGGATGATCAAAGCGGCAACGAGGGCGCCCTTGATTGCTGCATGCAACTTTACCGGATTCGACGGGATGTACAGATAGAGTACGGAAAGCCCGATAAAAAGAATCAGGAAAGGGATCAGCTGGGTGAATATGGTATCGAGATGGGTTTTTTCCAGAACTTCGTTGATGAAAGGCAAATTTTGTAGATAGGGCGGAATAGAAAACACGAGAACCAGGATCATGGGCCCAAAAAATACCGTCATAAAAAACGCGAGGCCGTTTTTGAACCATTTAGACTCTTTGTCAGACATCCAGATGGCATTGATGGATGAGTCGACCTTTACATAAAGGAACACGCCTGTCAGAAACAGGGTTGGAAATCCAATTGCGCCAAAAACAAACGAATCAGTGGACAGGCTTTCCAGGGTGTCGAATATCCACTGGACGTACTGTGGCAGAACGTAATCGGAGATAAATCCCTTGATCTGGATCTGAACTTCGGTATTGGCTGTAATATTACCCAGAACGAAAAAAAATATCGCCAGAATTGGGACCAGGGTAAAAATGGTTGTATAAGCCAGAGATTGTGCGAGAATAGTTAGTTTCTTCTCCCTAAATGTTTTATATAAGAGAATCATTACCCGGATGAATTTCAAGAGTAAAAAATTCACTCGAATCAGTAGTGTACTTTGTTTTAGGGAAGCTACAGAAAGTCGCATGGATCACCTATTTGGTTTTTTGATCGACAGGGCGTGTCGCTGTCTGTGGATTTGATCCTGTCCTCCAATGATATTTCAGCTTTGTCATCGCTTATATATCAGTTGCTAGCAAAAATGTAAAACAGGTAATCAGAGTCTGAAGGGTGATTTCTAATGTCCTTCGGGTAGGTCTTCGGGAAATCCAAAGCAGAGAATACAGTGCCTATTTGCAGTGTTGTAACCATAGTCTCCGAACCTGATGTCAGCGGACAACAGGTCGAAGGGTCACAACGGGGGACTACAATTCCAGCGTAATTTTGTTCAACTGTCTTTCACAATGAGTTTCCAGTTGGGTGACGGTTGCATCGGAAACATCCTGCAGGGATTTGCAGGCGGGGCTTTCCGCGGTATTCATGGTGTGAGTAGAGCGCACTGTGAGGCTGGTGATGGGATTTCCAGCATCAATAATTTCACCTCTCACAGTTTTGAGGGCATCGATGGCAGCCGTTGCATCAGCTGTAGTTCGAACGATGATGGGAAAACTAACGGAAGACGAGAAATCGTTTGTAGCGTTATTGTATCGGACCCCCAGGATTTCAACGGCCGGTGTGACAACCGGGTTGCCAGCCAGGCTGTCATTAAAAGTAGCGCAGCCTTTGACCGCATTGGTCAGGCAGGCGCGGGTCATTCCGATGGTGACTTGCTCATCAGCACCGATGGTACTGGCTTTATAGAAATCAGTTGAGAACCCGAAGTAAAGAATAGACTCCGAATGTTCATCTTCTCCCAGTTCGCCGAACTCCTTGATCGGAAAGTCCAGTGCGACTGCAATGACTTGCCATTTGGAAAGTTCAGATTTGGGATAGGGGAATTCTATATAGTCGTTTGTCGTTGGTAGATTCACTATTTTTATGTAGTCCACGGAGCCGGCGAGTTCATCTTTGAGATTCTCCTCGATATCCTCTGTAATGGCGACATCTTTTGTGTAGGGTGTATCTCTGGTGTTAACCACAAAAGCGCCAACCAGGAGCGACCTGACCTGATCGGTTGCATCTGAGGTCCCGGGTACGGTTACGCTGTCCAACCGCTGCTTAGAACTGTGGCTTTGGGATGAATACCCCAGCTGTTTTTGGATTTCGCCCAGATTGACCACCAGATTGCCGGACTCCTGCGGTGGGTCATTACTGAGATCCTGACAGCCGGTCATGATCAAAAAAGGTAGGATGAGCAGCGTCATGATCAACGTTGACAGGAGTTTGGTTTTGATTAAGTTCATGATAACCTCTGTTAAAACAGTTGATTAAAACATTCCATTTAGCGCCAGCCCGTGAATGCTTCTGACATAAGGTGATTTATTGGAAAGGTTAAAAGTGTATTGATAATTGTACATCAGATTCCAGTCATTATTGATATGCCATCCCATGTTGGATGAGAAACGGATGGGTAAATCGACTCGTTTTGACCCAAGTGGGGTTTCACTGGACAGTGGAATTTCATTTTCGTAGGTCTTATGTTGTAAACCCAGGCCCAGATCCCATTTAAACCCGGACAACCATCGATTCTGCCAGTCGTAATCGAATTTGAAGAATGTTGATTTTGACGCATCGGTTCCATTGTTATTGGTTCCGTAAGCAAACGTTCTGTGATAACTGTCCAGTTTTTCAGCGTCCTGGCTGTCGTAGACCCATTTTAAAATCGTTTGGGATCCGTTGTTGACACCAGACAGTGCAATATTTTTGATGGTATAATCGATTCCCAGTAAGTGCTTATAGGTTCCGTTTTCGTCTTTTGAATTGAATTGCAGGCCGGGTGAGAGACCAAAGTTTTGTGAATAGTTTTCTCCACCGACATTAATATCCATCACGACAAAATTTAGAATCAGTTTTTTACTGGGAGAGACCGGCACCGCGTATCCGGCACCCAAATACATCGCCTGGGAGTTCAGATAGTCGTTTTCAGACTTTTCGTAGGTTGTCCGTGTCGCACCGAAGAAGGCGGAATAGTTTTTATAGGCCAACATCAGTGTTCCCTTGAGATTGGTTCGTTGGTCGGGTTGTTCACTGTCCGGAATGACCCCCGTGATTTCCAAGTCGCCAATGCTGATAGGCAGACTCAGGTCATTCGATGGATTGTCATCGTTTTCCAGCGATAGTCCAAAAACCGTTTTCCATGACATTGCTGGGGGTTTCTTCTCGTCAGACGCCAGTGGGACCTTCCCCTGCAGACCGAATCCGACTAAATACTCTTTTTCCCGCTGATTTCCAGCTTCATCAATTGCAATCACTTTGATGACCGTTTTACCTGGCGTAAAGATAAATGTTCGATGAACAACAACACTTTTTGCTGGAGAAAATTCCACAGCCTGGTCGTTAATGAAAATTTGTTCGATGGTGTCGTCATCGATGATGACAAAGCTGACTGATTTGCTACGGGTTTTTGATATTTGCTTGCGTGTCAGGTCTGTTGTCAAAATTTGTGGCGCCAAATTTTCGGATGTGCCTCCCGTATTTTCTTGCCCGGTGGCTGGTTGTGCTGCCAGAAATAGAAACAAGAGGATTGGCAGTATCGTATATATTCTCAAAACGGTCTCCAATATTCAGATGAACGATTGTCAAGTCGCGGTTTAGTTTTCAA
>Ga0208904_1000925_pt1 | contig 21539 bp, 18 predicted proteins | sample AntAceMetag02UKB_FD_184774 | JGI IMG/M metagenome (GOLD analysis project Ga0208904, IMG submission 184774) | Saline lake microbial communities from Ace Lake, Antarctica - Antarctic Ace Lake Metagenome 02UKB (SPAdes) (version 2) | ecosystem: Environmental > Aquatic > Non-marine Saline and...
AAGAAAGCTTTTGAATTAGAATGCCAAGCCATTAAAAGAGTTCGTCAAGAATTTGGTTTGGATAATGTGATTGTAATGGTGCCTTTTTGTAGAACAATTGAGGAAGCGAAAGGTGTTTTGAAAATTATTGATAAATACAAATTAAGAGAGAAAATTAAAGGACAAAAGAAATTACAAGTTTATGTTATGGCAGAAATCCCTTCTAATATTATATTAGCCGAAGAATTTGCCAAACTCTTTGATGGTTTTTCAATTGGTTCCAATGATTTAACTCAATTGACTTTAGGTCTAGACAGAGATTCTAGTTTGATTGCTCATCTTTTTGACGAAAGAAATGAAGCAGTTAAAAGAATGATTAGACAATTGATCAAAGTAGCACATAAGCATAAACGTAAGGTAGGGATTTGCGGACAAGCGCCAAGCGATTTTCCTGACTTTGCTCAATTTTTAGTAAAAGAGGGAATTGATTCAATTTCTTTATTACCTGATACTGTAATTGAAACTACCGTAAAAATAGCTGAAGCAGAGAAAAAATAACGATTATGCAATTTATAACCCCTATAATATATCTAATCCTTGCTATTTTCTTCCTTTGGGTTGCTCTTTCTTTTCGTAACGCTAGTAATTCTTTTGCTCCATTTGTTCCTTGTAGAAAGAAAGAATTACCTCGAATTTTTGAGGTAATTAACTTGAAAGATGGCGAAATTTTTTATGATTTAGGCTGTGGTGATGGACGAGTGGTTTTCTATGCAGCGCGAAACTTTCCAGTTAAAGCAATCGGCATTGAATTAAGTCTTTTCTTTTTTCTTTATTGTTGGTTTAAACATATTTTTTTGGCAGACAAAAGGAATATTACCTTTAAGTTGAGGAATTTATTTTACGAAGATTTATCAAATGCAGATGCTATATATGTTTATGGAATGCCTAAAGTTCTTGAAGAGAAATTAAGATATAAATTAGAAAAAGAGTTAAAGAAAGGAGCAAGAGTTATAGCTTATGGATTTCCAATCAAAGGATTAGAACCAGAAAGTGTCCGTCAACCAGACGAAAATCACAAAAAATCAATCTATCTATATCGTTTTTAAGAGGAGAGGTCGCATAGTGGCCGATTGCGCCGCCTTGGAAAGGCGGTATACCGAAAGGTATCGCGGGTTCGAATCCCGCCCTCTCCGCCATTAAACTACGCTAACGCTTCTCTTTATTGGCTATGTATTATACACTTGCGTGCTTAAAACTTAAAATAAAATGGAATTATTAAAATTTCTTGAGTCAAAGGACAAAAAAGTTATTAAGTTTCTTCAAAGAACTAAGGATAATCATATTATTGAAACAGGTTATTATAACCTTGATGAACATATAATTTGCATTTCTTCGCAAATTGGTTGTTCGATGGGATGTATTTTTTGCGCAACAACTAAACCAATTAATTCGTTAAATTCTGAACAATCTTTTTTTCGTAACTTAACTTCAGAGGAGATTATACAACAGGTTAATAATATTTTATTTTTTTTACAAAAGAAAAATAAATTAGGAACAAAGAAAATTTTATTTTCTTACATGGGGATGGGGGAACCGTTTTTAAATTATGATAATGTTGTTAAAAGTATAAAAACTCTCGTTAAACTTTTTCCTAATTCAAGAACAACTGTTTCTAGTTTAGGAAATTGGTCTGACTTGATCAAAAAATTAGCTCATGAAAAAATTAGTACTGTTTTGAAATTACATTTATCTCTTCATGCTCCTAATGATGAACTACGAAGAAAGATATTACCAAAAACACAAAAAATACAACCTGCCCTAGAAGCATTGAAATATTTTTCTTTAGCTAAAAAATTATCAATGAAAGTTAATTATCTCTTAATAAAAGATCTTAATGATTCACGGGAAAATGCTTTACAATTAGTTGAATTGTTAAGCCCTTATCCTTTTGTGGTTAAGCTAAGTAATTTAAATAATTTTAATAATGAATTAGAATCTTCAAACGAAAATAAATTTATTCTTTTTGAGAAAATATTAAACTCTAGGGGAATAAAAACTTGTAGGTTTATTTCTAGCGGTATTGATATTAATGCTGGATGTGGACAATTGAGAGCATCCTATTATAACAAAAATAATATATGAATACATTTTTCGATATTCATCGGAATCCAGTTGAAATGAAACCGGAAGAGAAAATTTTTTGGAGAATTTCAGCTTATGCTGTGGTTCTTTCAGAAGCCAAAAAAATTCTTTTGGTTAAACCTCAATATGATAAAAATATATGGCTTCTTCCTGGAGGAGAAATTAATACGGACGAATCTATTGCTGAAGGTATTGAAAGAGAATGTTATGAAGAAACTGGTTATAGGGTTAAGGTTGATTTCATGAAACCAATATATATCGGAGAATCAAATTTTTATTGTCAAGATAGTTTTCGTCATTCAATCAATTTAATATATCCAGCAAAACTTTTATCTACAGAACAAAATAAAGAAGTTATTAATTCTTTAGAACCAAATGAAATTGAAAAAGTGGAATGGATTCCTTTGTCAGAAATTAGAGAAAACAATTGCCATCATATTATGTATCCAGCAATTAAAATATTAAAAAATTAATCCATTTTTTCTCATGGCTAATGATGTAGAAGAAATAAAATCAAAAGTTGATGTTGTAGAGCTTGTTTCAGAATATGTGCAACTAAAAGCTAGTGGCGCTAATTTTAGAGGATTATGTCCTTTTCATAATGAAAAAACGCCATCCTTTTTTGTTTCTCCTGAGCGACAAATATGGCATTGCTTCGGATGTTCTAAAGGAGGCGACATATTTGGTTTTATTCAAGAAATAGAAGGAGTTGATTTTCCTGAAGCATTGAGGATTCTGGCAGAGAAAGCAGGAGTGCAAATTAAAAGTTATGATAGTCATAATATTAGTCAACGTACCAAACTATTAGATATTTCCAGTTTAAGCGCTAAATTTTATCATAAGATTTTATTGGATTCTCCTTTGGCTGAATCTACTAGAAAATATCTCCAAAAAAGAGGAATTAAAAAAGAAACTATTGCTGAATTTCAATTAGGCTTTAGTCCTGATAAATGGGATACTCTTTTAAAATTTTTACTCAAAAGAGGACACAAAGAGCAAGAAATTGAATCAGCTGGTTTGATTATCAGAAAACAACAAGGCTCTGGATACTATGACCGTTTCCGTAATCGTCTTATGTTTCCAATTCACAACACCCATGGTCAAGTGGTTGGTTTTACCGCTAGAATTTTACCAACCAAAGATAAAAAAGGCGATGAAGAAAAGATTGCTAAATACATAAATACCCCAGAGACGGAAATTTATAATAAAAGTCAAATTCTTTATGGTCTAGATAAAGCTAAACTGGAAGCTAAATTACAAAATTATTTCATTTTAGTAGAAGGCAATATGGATGTTTTGTCTTGTCATCAGGCGAACAATAAAAATACAGTTTGTACTTCTGGTACAGCTTTGACAATGGAACAAGTAAAATTATTAAAACGATATACGCCTAATGTTTTTTTGGCCTTTGATATTGATCCTGCTGGACAAACAGCAACTAAAAGGGGCATAGACATGCTGTTGAATCAAGGGTTAAATGTTAAAGTAATTGATTTAAAGGGAAATAAAGATCCAGATGAGTTTATTCAAAAAAGTCCCAAAGAATGGATTAAATCCTTAAAAGATCCGATGCCAATTATGGAATACTATTTCTCTTCTGCATTCAGTAAATACAAAAAAGATAAGGGATCTTTAACTATTGAAGCTAAAAAAGAAATTACTAAAAGTTTTTTACCAGTAATAGCTAAATTAGGGGATTCTGTTGAACAAGGGTTGTGGACAAGAAGATTAGCCAACGAGTTATCAGTTTCTGAAGTTTTTCTCCTTGATGCTTTGAAAAAAGTTAAAGTACCGAAAATATATAACCCTCCTAATGCAAAGAAAAAAGAGGTCAATATAGAAAGAATTTCCTTAGAACAACAAGCAGCGGAAAGATTATTGGGCCTTATATTGAAATATCCAAAATTAGGAGGAGATTTTTTAGAAAAACAAAGTTTACCTTTGGATATATTTCCATCTATCCAAACTCAAAATATTGCTAAACTTATTAGAGATTATTATCGTCGTCAAAAGAGTATTGACGCTAAAAAGATAAAGAGCAAAATAAAAGAAATGGAATTAGTTAACTATTATGATCTTCTTTTATTCTTAATAGAAAAAGAATTTAATGAAAGTAGTTTATTAGACATTACTCAAGACATTACTTCTTTCTTCTCTATTTTAAAAAAGAAATATTTAAAGAATAAGGTTCAAGAAGCTTTAATAGGGTTAAAAGAAGCAGAGAAAAATAAGAATAAAAGTTCCATTGAGAAGATAAGTAAAGAAATAACAAAATTATCTCACGATTTAGCAGATTAATTAAAAATATGAACAAAGAACCTCTTAAAAAGAAAATAAAAAAAGTTAGCATAGTTAAGAAAAGCAAAAAAAAGGTTATAGTTCGCTCAAAAAGAGCGTCGTGTTTTAAGTGGCCAGAAGAGATTGCTCAGAAATTGATAGAAAAGGGTAAACAAAGAGGTTTTATAACCCAAAATGAAATACTTTATGCTTTTCCTCGAGTCGAAAAATCTTTAGTAGAATACGAAGAATTTTTAGAAAATCTTGAGAAAATAGGAATTCAAGTGGTTGAATCCAACGAAGACCTATTGGGGTCAGAAAAAGAGAAAGAAAAAAAAGAAGAATTATTTTTTGATTTAACTAAACTCTCTGCTGATTCTATTCAAATGTATCTTAAAGAAATTGGACATGTTCCTTTAATAAATTCAAAGGAAGAAGTAGTTTTAGCCAAGAAAAAGGACGAAGGGGATAAAAAATCTGGAATGAGATTAATAGAAGCAAATTTGCGTTTAGTGGTAAGTATTGCTAAAAAATTTGTGGGTTATGGTTTAACTTTTTTAGATTTAATTCAAGAAGGTAATATTGGTTTATTTAGAGCGGTAGAGAAATATGATTGGAAAAGGGGATATAAGTTTTCTACTTATGCTACTTGGTGGATTAGACAGGCTATTATTAGGTCTTTAGCAGATCAATCTCGTACCATTCGTATTCCAGTTCATGTAGTTGAAATTCTTGGCAAATTCCATAGGGCTGATCGCTATTTATTGCAACAATTAGAACGTCATCCTACTCCAGAAGAAATAGCAGCTGAGTTAGAAATTGAAACTGATGCAGCTAGATATTTAATGAAAATTTCTCAGGATGTTATATCTTTAGAAACCACTATTGGCGGAGATGATGATGGCAAAGAATCAGAATTAGTTGATTTTATAGAAGATGTTAAGACGATGGCTCCAGACAGAGCTGCGGCTTTGATGTTGCTACGCAAATATATTAAAGAAATTGTGGTTGATCTTTCCCCGAGAGAGCAGAAGATTTTAGACATTAGATTTGGATTATCAGACGGAGTGGCCCATACATTAGAAGAAGTTGGAAGAGTTTTTGGTGTTACCAGAGAAAGAATTAGACAGATTGAAGCAAGGGCTTTAGAAAGAATTAGACAATTAAAAGGAATTAATAAAATTGAAGATTATTACTAATTTATGATTTATGATTTATGAATAAGGAAGATTTAAAGAAACGGACAAAAGAATATGCGTTACGGATAATAAAATTAGTAAAAACATTGCCAAATACAGTTGAGGGACGTGTAATTGGCAACCAATTAATAAGAAGCGGAACATCTGTTGGAGCAAATTATAGAGCAGTTTGTCGAGCTAGGTCAAGAGCAGAATTTATATCAAAACTTGGTATTGTAATTGAGGAGGCTGATGAATCTGCATTTTGGCTTGAAATTATTATTGAAACCAATATAATAAAAGAAAGGAGAATAGATTTATTGTTGCAAGAGACTAACGAAATTGTTGCTATTATGGTTTCATCAAAAAATTCAGCTTTAAAAAATAAATCATAAATTTTATAAATCATCAATCGAAAATCATCAATCTTAAATTAATTGTTCCGGAGTAGCTCAGGGGTCAGAGCAGCTGACTGTTAATCAGCTTGTCGTGGGTTCGAATCCCACCTCCGGAGCCAACGCAATAATCGCTTGTAGAGCGGTTATTTTTTGACCCCAAGATGGACATAGAATCTTTGCGAATAATTTTGTTGTGGTATAATAAAATTAAATTTTAACTTAAACATTTCGTATAATAACCAGTTATACGCAATTCAAAAAATATTTTTTTTGATGTAAAATGAAGATAGGCTTTCAAGGGAGAATAATATTGATTTTTTCTTATTTTTCGTAAACCTTATATATTTACAATTAAATTAAATATATTACTATGCAAAAAGAAAATACTTCTAAAATATTCCTATTCATTATTTTAAGTTTTGTAATTATTATTTTATTTGGAATTGGTTTAGGCTTTCTTTATTCATCTTTGCCTGAACATCATCCAGAGAAAAATAAACAGTTTTGCGAAAACGCTGGTGGGCAATGGACAGAAGATCAAATTTGTCTCCTTTCCTATAAAAAAGTCGGTGAAATATGTACAGATGGAGGGCAATGCATAAGCGGAGTTTGTTTTCCACCTATATTAACTGATGAAGAAAAAATCAATCTTGCAAAAGGTCCTTTGAAAAATATAGTAGGAACTTGTTATCCCGAAGATCTAGTAACTGGTTGCGTTGAACAGGTCCTTATGGGAATAATTTCAAAGGAATCCATGTGTTTGCACGATTAATTAAAAATTATGAATACTAAAAAAGATTTATGCATTGAGAAAAAGAGGGTCAGGTACCTTTTATTTTAAATCAGGTATATAAATACAATCACTTTGATCCCTTAAATAGGTTCGAACATCGTTCCACTTGAGGAGCCACTAATTAAAGAACGAAGTAAGTCTTTTCTTTATTGTTATAAAAGTTATCCACAAGATTAAGCTTGTTATATATAGCATATATGCTATATTAATTATAATCAATATAAATAAAATTAATGAAGAAAAATGAATATAGGGTTTATTACTATATAGATAGTCAAAATAAAAAATCACCAGTGGAGTATTACATAGAAAATCTACTCCAGAAAGACAAGGTAAAAGTGTTTAGATATATCAATTTTTTGCAAGAGAAAAAAGGATCTCTCGGAGAACCTTATACTCGTCACATCATAGATAAAATTCGAGAGTTAAAAGTAGGTTTGGGCAGAAATCGACACAGAATTTTCTATTTTTCTTTTATTGGCAAAAAAATAATTTTATTACACGCGTTTTTAAAAAAGACGCAAAAAACGCCGATAACAGAAAAAAATAAGGCTAAATATAATTATCAAGATTTTATTAATAATCAAAAAGTAACCCTCAAAGAATATGACTAAATTAACAAATTATGAAAAACATTTCCAAAAGGAAATGAAAAATAAGACGTTCCAAAAGGCTTATGAAAAAGAAGACCAACGTCTCGTAATTGCATATAAGATTACTCAACTACGAAAAAAAGAAAAGATAAGTCAGGCAGAATTAGCTCGGAAACTCGGGACCACCCAAAGTGTTGTTGCCAGAATGGAAGGGGGAAATCAAAATTTTACGGCCGATAATCTTCAAAAAATTGCTACTTCATTTGATCGACACTTGAAAGTCGAGTTTGTTAAATAATTTTAAGGAATAAAAATCTTTTATAATATTTCATTTGTCTCATTTCAGTAGTAAAACAAGTTCACTATGAGATACTTTTTCCTTATTTAACCCTTGCCAAAAGCGGGCAGACCGATGAAGTCCATCATTAAATGTAAAGAAAAAGAGAGTCAGGTATCTTTTATTTTAAATCTGGAATATAAATATACTCATTTTGCCGAATAATAGTTCTAACATTCCGCCAGAGGCGGGCAGGCAGTCTACGATACGGAGCCAACTTAGAACGCGGTTCGCCTGCCCGCCTTTGGAGGGAGAGACCGACGTGCGTCAGAAATCGTTTAAAAAATATATAATAAATTAAAAGCTACTTATGTTTAAAATAGCAAAACATATACCAAAAAATCCTTATAATCTTTTATGATTGTAAGGATTTTTTAATAAAAATATAGAAAAATTATGACAGAAATTAAAAAAATCTATTCTGTTAAATTGACCTTCTGAAACCCGCATCGGACTGACTAAAAGGGGACTGTCCCCTTAAACTGCCTCTTTGAAACCCGCATCAATTGTGAGTTTTAAATTATATAAAAAATGGTAAAAAGCAGAAGAAGTTCTTGTGATGTGGATAACCATTTTCACCAGATTGGGAAAATGGTCAAGATTGGCTCAAATACAGTTAGAAGGGTGATAGATTATAAATTAGACAGATAAATATATTTGTTTTATCTCCCTCAAACAGGTTCGAATCTCGTTCCACTTGGGGAGCCACACCCATATGAAGGCTTATTCAAGCCTTTTTTTGTTACCACTATCTTGACAAAAGATATATTTTTCCTTAATATGTATATATAATATAAAACATATCTATGCCTAAACAATTTGAAAAAGCTAATAATCAAGAACAAGAACTCAGTAAGATAAACCCCAGAAAGGTTAATATCCCCAAACCAATAGAACTCACCCCAGAACAAGATGAGAATCTTTTAGATTTAGCTAATAAAGCTAAACAAGCTGAAGAGCAAGGAGACCTTAAAAAAGCCATTGAATTCTATCAAGAATACAAAGATGAATATCTTAATCTTAAAAGAGAGAAAGAAATAGAGGAGGAAGAGAATTTTGAGACAATAGAAAGCAACTATGAAGAATATGGATGCACTCAAACATTAGAAGGACATAATAGTCTTGTACTATCAATAGTTGAATCTCATGACCATCGTCTCATATCTGCTTCATTTGACTACACCATTAAAATATGGGACCAAGAAACAGGAAAATGTATTAAAACATTAGAAGGACACAAGGCTCCTGTATATTCAGTGGTTGAATCTCACGATCATAGGCACATTATATCCGCTTCACAGGATGACACTATCAAAATATGGGACCAAAAAACAGGAGAATGTATTAAAACCCTGGGTGAATATGATAATTCTGTATTATTAGTAATTGAATCTCACGACCATCGTCTCATATCTGCTTCAGCCGACAACACTATTAGAATATTGGACCAAGAAACAGGAAAATGTATCAAAACATTAGGGGGACATAACGGATCTGTGCGTTCAGTAATTGAATCTCACGACCATCGTCTCATATCTGCTTCAGCCGACAACACCATTAAAATATGGGACCAAGAAACAGGGAAATGTATTAAAACATTAGAAGGACACGATAATGATGTGAACTCGGTAATTGAATCTCACAACAATAAGCACCTCATATCTGCCTCAGCCGACAACACCATTAAAATATGGGACCAAGAAACAGGGAAATGTATTAAAACATTAGAAGGACACGATAATGATGTGAACTCGGTAATTGAATCTCACGACAATAAGCACCTCATATCTGCTTCAGTCGACAACACCATTAAAATATGGGACCAAGAAACAGGAAAATGTATTAAAATATTAGGGGAACATGATAATTCTATGTGGTTAGCTATTGAATCTCACGACCATAAGCATATTATATCTGCTTCGGGTTCCGACACCATTAAAATATGGGGTGAAAAAAAAGATTGATTTTACGAAAAAGGCTTCATGTCTTTTTTAAATCAGGAACGTAGATATCTTAATTTTGTTGTTGAATGATGGTTCTAACGTCGTTTATGACAAGGAGATAACTCATTTTAAAGGCTTGTTTAAGCCTTTTTTTGTTACTACCATCTTGACAAAAGATATATTTTTCACTAATATATGTATATATAACATAAGATATATATATGCCTGAACAATTCAAAAAAATAGATAACCAAGAACTAGAACTCAGTAAGATTAACCCCACTAAGGTTAATATCCCTAAACCCATAGAACTCACTCCTTCTCAAGACGAGAATCTTTTAGGTTTAGCTAATAAAGCTAAACAAGCTGAAGAGCAAGGAGACCTTAAAAAAGCCATTGAATTCTATCAAGAATACAAAGATGAATATCTTAATTTTAAAGAAGAAAAAGAAAGAATTCATCTCAGAGAAAAAGGAGATGACCAAGAATTTCAAAAAAAAGCCATTGATTACATACAAACCCTTTTGTCGCAAGGTGCAGACAAGGATTCGGTTGCTATAGGCCTAGCTGGATTAGATTCAGACAAAGCATGGGAAATGCGAGAGACCCTTTTATCCCAAGGCGTAGACAAGGATTATATTGCCATAGGCCTAGCTGGAATAGACTCAGACAAAGCATGGGAAATGCGAGAGACCTTTTTATCCCAAGGCGCAGATAAGAATCGGGTTGCCTTGGGTTTAGCTGGATTAGATTCAGAAAAAGCATGGGAAATGCGAGAGACCCTTTTGTCTCAAGGTGTAGATAAGGGTTGGGTTGCTAGGGGGATTTATGGTGATTATCTAATGGAAGGAATCAGAAAAGCAAGAAGAGATAGGGCAAAGAAAGAATAGAGATATGTTCTAAGTATTTAAATCAGGAACAAAAATATCTTAATTTTGCATAATCTTGGTTTTAATATCGTCCACGATACGGAGCCAACCCATCCTAAAGACTTACTTAAGCTTTTTTTTGTTATTGACAAAGAAGCCAAAATGTGATATATTATAAGTAGTCAAAATTATGGAGGCACAAGTATGCTAAACATTCACTTTTTGACTTTTATGAGAGAAGAAAACACGAAAAATACACCAATGAGTGGATTTAGAGTGGCTAGTATTAAAATTAGAAACGAAATGCTTGGTTTAATAACAGAAGAGATAGTAATTGCACAGAAATAAGGACAACCAACAAGTTTTTTAATATCACTTTTTAATAGGGTTAAATAAATAAGTTCTTTAAAATAGATTTCTCAAAATTGTGAAATCAAACAAATTAACTTTATCGTGTTATTTTTTTAAAAGGAGGTTATAATAAAACAAACAGAAAAGTGGCTCAAGAAACAAGAGTGGGAATTCAAGTATCTTTTTCAAGGTACAGCAGAGGTTTGGAGAAAAGGTAGCAGTATTATCTTTGTTGACAGAAAATCAAGAACAGTATCCTACGAAGGAGTAGTAAGTGAAAAATCCAAGAAGAAACCATCACCACATAATTCCTCGCTCCAGAGGGGGAAACTCTAGTAAGAAAAACATAGCTGTTGTGGACACTAAACTTCACGACCTATATCATCGATTGTTTGAGAACAAAACCCCAGAGGAGATTATCCATTTTCTGAACGAGTATTTCTGGAACAATAATTACACGATAAATTAATTATAGAAGCCCGCAGTTCAAACCAAATAAAGTTAATAAATGAGAAAAGGGGTGTAACGGGCTTCTTTTTTCAACATTTTATTAAGTTTTAATATAAAAGGAGGTTATAATGAAATATACAGAGAAGTGGCTCAAGAAACATAAATGGGTGTTTAGACGTTTACACGGTTTACACGGAAACGCAGTAGAGATTTGGAGAAAAGGGGAAGATGTCCTTTATATCTACAGAGCAAACAGGATGGTGTTATTCGAAGGGGTGACAAGTGAAGAACCCAAGGAAAAATTATCACCACATAATCCCTCGCTCGAAAAGGGGAACATATAGCATTATTGATATTGAATCAAGCTGTAGAGGTTTTATAGATGCCGAATCAATGCGGAGAGAATGGTTGGCGTCTATATGTTGAATTATCTAACGGGCTCCATTGAAAAATGGAACCTACACTGTTTTTATTTTTATGGATGTGAAATTATCCATATCCCTCAAATAGGTTCGAACGTCGTTCCACGTGGGGAGCCAACGCAATAATCGCTTGTAGAGCGGTTATTTTTTGACCCCAAGATGGACATAGAATCTTTGCGAATAATTTTGTTGTGGTATAATAAAATTAAATTTTAACTTAAACATTTCGTATAATAACCAGTTATACGCAATTCAAAAAATATTTTTTTTGATGTAAAATGAAGATAGGCTTTCAAGGGAGAATAATATTGATTTTTTCTTATTTTTCGTAAACCTTATATATTTACAATTAAATTAAATATATTACTATGCAAAAAGAAAATACTTCTAAAATATTCCTATTCATTATTTTAAGTTTTGTAATTATTATTTTATTTGGAATTGGTTTAGGCTTTCTTTATTCATCTTTGCCTGAACATCATCCAGAGAAAAATAAACAGTTTTGCGAAAACGCTGGTGGGCAATGGACAGAAGATCAAATTTGTCTCCTTTCCTATAAAAAAGTCGGTGAAATATGTACAGATGGAGGGCAATGCATAAGCGGAGTTTGTTTTCCACCTATATTAACTGATGAAGAAAAAATCAATCTTGCAAAAGGTCCTTTGAAAAATATAGTAGGAACTTGTTATCCCGAAGATCTAGTAACTGGTTGCGTTGAACAGGTCCTTATGGGAATAATTTCAAAGGAATCCATGTGTTTGCACGATTAATTAAAAATTATGAATACTAAAAAAGATTTATGCATTGAGAAAAAGAGGGTCAGGTACCTTTTATTTTAAATCAGGTATATAAATACAATCACTTTGATCCCTTAAATAGGTTCGAACATCGTTCCACTTGAGGAGCCACTAATTAAAGAACGAAGTAAGTCTTTTCTTTATTGTTATAAAAGTTATCCACAAGATTAAGCTTGTTATATATAGCATATATGCTATATTAATTATAATCAATATAAATAAAATTAATGAAGAAAAATGAATATAGGGTTTATTACTATATAGATAGTCAAAATAAAAAATCACCAGTGGAGTATTACATAGAAAATCTACTCCAGAAAGACAAGGTAAAAGTGTTTAGATATATCAATTTTTTGCAAGAGAAAAAAGGATCTCTCGGAGAACCTTATACTCGTCACATCATAGATAAAATTCGAGAGTTAAAAGTAGGTTTGGGCAGAAATCGACACAGAATTTTCTATTTTTCTTTTATTGGCAAAAAAATAATTTTATTACACGCGTTTTTAAAAAAGACGCAAAAAACGCCGATAACAGAAAAAAATAAGGCTAAATATAATTATCAAGATTTTATTAATAATCAAAAAGTAACCCTCAAAGAATATGACTAAATTAACAAATTATGAAAAACATTTCCAAAAGGAAATGAAAAATAAGACGTTCCAAAAGGCTTATGAAAAAGAAGACCAACGTCTCGTAATTGCATATAAGATTACTCAACTACGAAAAAAAGAAAAGATAAGTCAGGCAGAATTAGCTCGGAAACTCGGGACCACCCAAAGTGTTGTTGCCAGAATGGAAGGGGGAAATCAAAATTTTACGGCCGATAATCTTCAAAAAATTGCTACTTCATTTGATCGACACTTGAAAGTCGAGTTTGTTAAATAATTTTAAGGAATAAAAATCTTTTATAATATTTCATTTGTCTCATTTCAGTAGTAAAACAAGTTCACTATGAGATACTTTTTCCTTATTTAACCCTTGCCAAAAGCGGGCAGACCGATGAAGTCCATCATTAAATGTAAAGAAAAAGAGAGTCAGGTATCTTTTATTTTAAATCTGGAATATAAATATACTCATTTTGCCGAATAATAGTTCTAACATTCCGCCAGAGGCGGGCAGGCAGTCTACGATACGGAGCCAACTTAGAACGCGGTTCGCCTGCCCGCCTTTGGAGGGAGAGACCGACGTGCGTCAGAAATCGTTTAAAAAATATATAATAAATTAAAAGCTACTTATGTTTAAAATAGCAAAACATATACCAAAAAATCCTTATAATCTTTTATGATTGTAAGGATTTTTTAATAAAAATATAGAAAAATTATGACAGAAATTAAAAAAATCTATTCTGTTAAATTGACCTTCTGAAACCCGCATCGGACTGACTAAAAGGGGACTGTCCCCTTAAACTGCCTCTTTGAAACCCGCATCAATTGTGAGTTTTAAATTATATAAAAAATGGTAAAAAGCAGAAGAAGTTCTTGTGATGTGGATAACCATTTTCACCAGATTGGGAAAATGGTCAAGATTGGCTCAAATACAGTTAGAAGGGTGATAGATTATAAATTAGACAGATAAATATATTTGTTTTATCTCCCTCAAACAGGTTCGAATCTCGTTCCACTTGGGGAGCCACACCCATATGAAGGCTTATTCAAGCCTTTTTTTGTTACCACTATCTTGACAAAAGATATATTTTTCCTTAATATGTATATATAATATAAAACATATCTATGCCTAAACAATTTGAAAAAGCTAATAATCAAGAACAAGAACTCAGTAAGATAAACCCCAGAAAGGTTAATATCCCCAAACCAATAGAACTCACCCCAGAACAAGATGAGAATCTTTTAGATTTAGCAATAAAAGCAAGAACAGCAGAGAAACAAGGAGATATTAAAACAGCCATTGAATTTTATCGAGAATACAAAGAACAATATATGAAACTTAAGGGAGAGAAAGAAATAGAGGAAGGAGATAATTTTGAAACGACAGAAAGCAATTACAAAGAGTATGAATGCATCAAAACTCTTGAAGGACATGATGATGATGTCAATTCAGTAATTGAATCTCATGATCACGAACATCTTATATCTGCTTCAACCGACAAAACCATCAAAATATGGGACAGAGAATCAGGAGAATGCATTAAAACTCTTGAAGGACATGATGATGATGTCAATTCAGTAATTGAATCTCATGATCACGAACATCTTATATCTGCTTCAACCGACAAAACCATCAAAATATGGGACAGAGAATCAGGAGAATGCATTAAAACTCTTGAAGGACATGATGATGATGTCAATTCAGTAATTGAATCTCATGATCACGAACATCTTATATCTGCTTCAACCGACAAAACCATCAAAATATGGGACAGAGAATCAGGAGAATGTCTCAAAACTTTGGAAGGACATAATGGTTATGTGTATTCAGTAATTGAATCTCACAATCGTAAACACTTAATATCTGGTTCAACCGACGACACTATCAAAATATGGAACAAAAAAACAGGAGAATGTATTAAAACCTTAGAGGGACATGATGGTTCTGTGGAAGTAATTGAATCCCGTGACCATAAACACCTCATATCTGCTGTAACTTCCAAAACCATTAAAATATGGGGTAAGAAAGAATAATAAAAATTAGTTTTATAATATAATTTATTTAATATTAAAATTATGAAAACAGTAGAGAAACCTGAAAATTTAAAAAATAATATTGTAGAGAACAAAGGTATAGAAGAAAAATTTGATGCACCTATAGAAAGTGTAGAAAAAATAGAGCCGATTAAAATGGAAAAAAATAAGGTGACTGTTATGGGAATAGAGATTCCACGTAATCCTGAACCTGGACCAAGAACTCCTTCTTTGGATAAATTTAAAAAATTTATCTATGATGAATTTTCTTTGTCTTTATTGCAAAAACTTGCCAAAGGAATCGCTTTAAATGACCCTACTCTGATAGAAGGAGAAACTGCAATAGGGAAATCTTTTGCTATTGAATTTTTAGCAGCTCTAACAAATCAAGAAGTTTATAGGATGAGTTTAAATGGACAAACAGACACTACTGATTTAATTGGTAAATGGATTCCAAATACTAAGGAAGGGCAATCTGAAATGGAATATCTATATAAACATCCCGAGAAGTGTGTAACAGATGAGGCTCGCGAATTGATAAAAAAAACAAAAATAGATATCACTAAAAAAGAAGAGAAAGAATCTGCGCCGGAAAAACATGAAGATAATCCTAGTGTTGGTTTAAGCAAAAAAGATTCCATGAAAATTGCGGAATTAGAAAGAATTTCTGTAAGTAATTCAGATTGGATTTGGCAAGATGGAGAGGTTCCTCTTCAGATTCAGAATGCGGCATGGACAGTTTTAGATGAAGTAAATACTTGTGAACCACAAATTTTAACAAGATTAAATTCTATTTTAGAAGAGGATGGTGAATTGGTTCTCCACGAGGATGGTTCTAAGATTCCCAAATCTAAATATCCAGACAAAACACATATGTTATTTGCTACGGTTAATCCTCCTGGAGGAAAATATCGCGGAAGGGTGCCTTTGTCAGCAGAGTGGATAAGTCGCTGGAACTATCAGAATATGGGTGAACTTCCATTAGAAACTGCGGTTATGAGAGCTAAATTAAGAAATGGTTGTGAGGTTGAATTAGATAGAGAAAAGATGGAACAGAAATTTTTGAATCCGGAACCATTAGGTCAAGAGATAGAATTAACAGATATTTTTGGAGAAGAATGGACAGCAGATTTTTGTGAGAAATATATGACTGCTTTTTATAATGTTCAAAAATTGATAAATAAGGGAGAAATTGCTCAAGATCAAGAACAAAAATTTGACTATGATCAAAGAAGTTGGATTCGTTTTGAAAAATATATTCGTTGCTTTCATGAGGCCGGCAATATGAAGAGTATAATAGAAGATGCGATTGATTATGTTATGTTGGGCAAAATAAAGAGCGAAAAAGATCGTAAGAAAGTTAAACGAATTGTTTTGGATTTAATCCGCGTTTCAGAACCCAAAGAAAAAATTCCTGATAATGAAAAAAGACAAAAGGTTTTCTTAAATTCAGTTAAAACAGATCTTTTGGACATGGGCCTTCCTGATGAACATAAAAAAGCTATCTTTGAGAAGATAGCATCATAGTATTTAGAATATCTATATATACATATGCCTGAACAATTTGAAAAAACTAATAATAAAGAACAAGAACTCAGTAAGATAAACCCCAGAAAGGTTAATATTCCTAAACCAATAGAACTCACCCCAGAACAAGATGAGAATCTTTTAGATTTAGCAATAAAAGCAAGAACAGCTGAAAAAGCAGGAGACCTTAAAACAGCTATTGGATTCTATCAAAAATACAAAGAAAAATATATGAAACTTAAGGGAGAGAAAGAAATAGAAGAACAATCAATAGAAACAGAAAATGACCAAGAATTTCAAGAAAAAGCTCTTGAATATATCCAAACCCTTTTAGATCAAGGCGCAGACAAGGGTTGGGTTGCCCAAGGCTTAGCTGGCTTAGATTCAGATAAAGCATGGGAAATGCGTGAAACTCTTTTATCCCAAGGCGCAAGCAAGGGTTGGGTTGTCAGAGGTCTAGCTGGTTTAGATTCAGACAAAGCATGGGAAATGCGAGAAACCCTTTTATCTGAAGGCGCAGACAAGGATTATGTTGCTATAGGCTTAGCTGGATTAGACTCAGAAAGAGCATGGGCAATGCGAGAAACCCTCTTATCTGAAGGCGCAGGCAAGGGTTGGGTTGCCCAAGGTTTAGCTGGTTTAGATTCAGACAAAGCATGGGAAATGCGAGAAACCCTTTTGTCCCAAGGCGCAAGCAAGGGTTGGGTTGCCAGAGGTCTAGCTGGCTTAGATTCAGACAAAGCATGGGAAATGCGTGAAACTCTTTTATCCCAAGGCGCAAGCAAGGATTGGGTTGCCAGATGCTTAGCTGGCTTAGATTCAGACAAAGCATGGAAAATGCGAGAAACCCTTTTATCTGAAGGCGCAGACAAGGATTATGTTGCTATAGGCTTAGCTGGTTTAGACTCAGACAAAGCATGGGAAATGCGAGAAACCCTTTTGTCCCAAGGCGCAGACAAAGATTATATTGCCAGAGGCTTAGCTGGTTTAGATTCAGAAAAAGCATGGGAAATGCGTAAAACCCTTTTATCTGAAGGCGCAGGCAAGGGTTGGGTTGCCCAAGGAGTTTATGGAGATTATTTAATGGCGGGAGTTAGAAAGGCACGAAGAGATAGAGCAGAGAAAGAATAAATTAATATATTTTAATATTAAAAATGAAAAGATTTGAGAACACTAAAATTAAATCAAGCGAGGAATCAGATATAAAAGATATTGACTTAGAAAAGAATAGGTTAGAATCTTTGGAATTAATTGGTAGAACCGTTGGTGATGATTGTGGAATGAAGGTAGAAGTTGGCAAAAAGCCAGGATGGAGGTATATATTCAAGCCAATTAATAAAATAGAAGTTGATCCAAACGACATCAAAAAAAAAGGACAAGATTATTGTTTAGGAGTAATTTGCCACGAAGGATCTCACAGAAAAATATCGCGTGTTGATTTTATTCCTAAAGAAATTTGGCAAGAGAGAGGATTTTCGTTTTTAATGAATGCCATAGAAGATCCGCGTGTCAATAATTGGGTTAGTGAAAAATATGATGGAGCTAGAGAGTGGGTCGAGGTTTTTAATAATGAAGATTTATCTCAAGGGAAAACTTCCGAAGAGATAGCTAAAAGTAAAATAGGATATATCCCTAAACATATTAAATATGGTTTAGAAGTTATCAAACATTGGCATACTGGAAAATTTTCTGAAGATTTACCGAATGATGTTAAGGATATTCTAAGTAAAACAATAAATTATGCTGAATTAGCATATAATAATATTCCTCAGATTATAGATCCGAGTGAAGATAATATTTCTAATGCTGCTCAGGAAATGTATAAAATTGTTTATTCTACAATTTGGCCCGAATATCAAAAATTGATTGAACAATCTTATGAGGATGAAAAAGAAAGACAAATGATTAAGGATATGATAGAGAATGGAGAAATTAAATTTGGCGAGGAAGGTCAAAGTAGTGAAGGAGAGCCCTTGCCATTAGATCAATTACCAGATGACTTAAAGGAAGAATTGAAAAAGAAAATCAAAGAGAAGTTAGATTCAATGTCAGAAGAAGAAAAAGATAAATTTCAAGAAGAAATGAAGGGCAAAGCTAATGAAGCTCTAGATGAATTAGAAGATGATATAAATAAGGAATTAAAGGGTAAATTTAGTGAGCAACCAAAAACAAAATCAGAAGAAGAGAAAGAAAAAGAAAAGAAGAAAAAGGGGAGTGAAACAAAAAAAGAAATAAAAGGAACAGAAGAGGAAATAGAGAGAAAGATAGAAAAAAAGAAAACAGAATATATGCGCGTCTATCAAGAAGTTAAACCATATATTGACAAAGTTGCCGATGATATCATCAATTTATTGATTACAAAAAGGTGGCCACAATTTAAGAAAGGTTTCCCTGGACAGAGATTGAGGTTAGAGGGTGCGATGAAATATACGTCAAAAAGAGATTATAAGGGTTTATTTGAGAAAAGACAAAAAATGGAAAGAGTGAAATATAATTTTACTCTATTGGTTGATCTTTCTGGCTCAATGAGGGGTGATACTATAGAAGAAACCTTTAAGGGCGTTGTTCTTTTTACTGAGGTTTTAAATAAAGTTGCAGGTACGTTGGGAGATGTTAAAGTTAGTGTTTATGGGTTCCAGGACGATTTATTAGAATATAAGAGTTTCGACGAAAGTTTAGACGATACTATAAGAGAAAAAATGAGTGTAATGAAAAAAGAAGTTAGTAATGGGGGTGTACATAATCGAGCTAATTATAATAATGATGGATATTGTTTAGACAAGGCAATGCATCAATTAGAGGGGTTGGGTAATAAAGATAATTTTTTATTTGTTTTGTCTGACGGTGAACCAGCTGGTGATAGTGTTCATCATATTCCAGGATATGATGAAGACACAGAAGAAGAAGAGTTACATGCAGTGATTAAAAAAATTTCTCAAGAAAATAAAATAAAATTATTGGGCATTGGTTTAGGTTCAGGAACAGATCACGTCGGAAATTTTTACTCTGATAAATTGAATAATGTCGGTAATATTCCTAATGTGAAAATTAAAGAATTATCAGAAGTTTTAGGTGGTAAAATTGAAGAATTAATTAAATAATATAAAAATATGATTAGTCAAGAAAAACAAGAAAAAATCAAAACATTTTTTAATAATTTGTCTAACATCCAACCAGATCATGGCAGAGACATTGGTTTGATTGTTTTGGGAGATGAGACATTAGGTGATTTAAAAACTTTGACTCCGAACTCAAATCTAGTAACGATATTTGATTTGACTTCAGATGTCTATATTACTGGTTTTCTTGAAGATTTAGCCAAAAATTTAAGCGAGGAAAGAATTGTTTTTGTTCGCATTCATAAATATTTGGACCCTGCTGTTTATAATCAACTTTATCTGATTAGTAAATCAGGGAGAATGGATATGTTGGGCTCAGAGAAAGATAGTTTAATAAATGTTTCAGATAAGGCAATGTTGATTTTGGTTTTCACTGATAATGAATTAGAAAGTTTAAATTACAAAAACATATTAAATATAGTTGGTCCAGTATTAAGATTAAACTAAACATATCTATGTCTAAACAATTTGAAAAAGCTAATAATCAAGAACAAGAACTCAGTAAGATAAACCCCAGAAAGGTTAATATCCCTAAACCAATAGAACTCACCCCAGAACAAGATGAGAATCTTTTGGGTTTAGCAATAAAAGCAAGAACAGCAGAGAAACAAGGAGACCTCAAAACAGCTATTGGATTCTATCGAGAATACAAAGAACGATATATTAGACTTAAAGGAGAGAAAGGAATAGAGAAAGGAGAGAATTGTGAATCAATAGAAACAGAAAATGACCAAGAATTTCAAGAAAAAGCTCTTGAATATATCCAAACCCTTTTAGATCAAGGCGCAGACAAGAATTGGGTTGCCCTAGGCCTAGCTGGCTTAGATTCAGACAAAGCATGGGAAATGCGTGAAACCCTTTTATCCCAAGGCGCAAGCAAGGGTTGGGTTGCCCAAGGCTTAGCTGGCTTAGATTCAGACAAAGCATGGGAAATGCGAGAAACCCTTTTATCTGAAGGCGCAGACAAGGATTTGGTTGCCAGAGGCTTAGCTGGCTTAGATTCAGACAAAGCATGGGAAATGCGAGAAACCCTTTTATCCCAAGGCGCAGACAAGGGTTGGGTTGCCAGAGGTCTAGCTGGCTTAGATTCAGACAAAGCATGGGAAATGCGAGAAACCTTTTTGTCTCAAGGCACAGACAAGGATTATATTGCCCAAGGCTTAGCTGGCTTAGATTCAGAAAAAGCATGGGAAATGCGAGAAACCCTTTTGTCCCAAGGCGCAAGCAAGAGTTGGGTTGCCCAAGGTTTAGCTGGTTTAGATTCAGAAAAAGCATGGGAAATGCGAGAAACCCTTTTATCTGAAGGCGCAGACAAGAATTCGGTTGCCAGAGGCCTAGCTAGCTTAGATTCAGAAAAAGCATGGGAAATGCGTAAAACCCTTTTATCTGAAGGCGCAGACAAGGGTTGGGTTGCCAGAGGTCTAGCTGGCTTAGATTCAGACAAAGCATGGGAAATCCGAGAAACTCTTTTGTCCCAAGGCGCAGACAAGGGTTGGGTTGCCCAAGGAGTTTATGGAGATTATTTGATGGCAGGATTTAGAAAAGCACGAAGAGATAGAGCAGAGAAAGAATAAATTAATATCTATACATATCTATGCCTAAACAATTTGAAAAAGCTAATAATCAAGAACAAGAACTCAGTAAGATAAACCCCAGAAAGGTTAATATCCCTAAACCAATAGAACTCACCCCAGAACAAGATGAGAATCTTTTAGATTTAGCAAT
>Ga0208904_1000926_pt1 | contig 21528 bp, 28 predicted proteins | sample AntAceMetag02UKB_FD_184774 | JGI IMG/M metagenome (GOLD analysis project Ga0208904, IMG submission 184774) | Saline lake microbial communities from Ace Lake, Antarctica - Antarctic Ace Lake Metagenome 02UKB (SPAdes) (version 2) | ecosystem: Environmental > Aquatic > Non-marine Saline and...
GGTTCCGTTCTGTCTTTTGTTACCCGCACAAGTTCAATCAGTCTGGACAACAGTTCCCCCGCGTGTGTTTCCTCGTCAATGATTCTTGCGATTCTGTCCATACTCATATCGCGAAACGGCGTGAAAACTTCGTCTATTAAGATAAGTTTCTGCGCGGCATTCTTTGATCCGTCTGTTGGTGTCGTTGGCATGGTCAGGTCTCCTTGGTTGCGGCGGTTTTCTTAAATTCATCAAATCGGCCATCGACATAAGCGTTCATATAAACAAGCCGTTTGATTTCTGCGTTTAATTCGTCTATTTGTGGATGGTCAGCTTCCCATACTTTAACTTGTTCATTAGCATCATGCCACCATTCACGCCGTCTTTTATCGGCATTCTTTATTTTTTGTGTTATGCTCTCCATGGTATCGCTCCTTTTGTCTCTCTGTTGCTTCCCGTTCCCCCGTTGTTTGGCGGGCTGTTGGAGGCTCACCTGTTCCGGCGCGGGCCGGGGTTGTTAGTAATTCCAAATCATACGGGATTGTCCGTCGCGGTTTTCAATAATCTGTTCGCGCCGCCGCGCTTTTTCTGCGGCTTTGAAATTATCCCAATGTTTTTGTGTGATGGTATAGCCATCTGGCCCGATCAAGAAATGCCGGCCATTTTCATTCCCAATCTGGATTTTACCTGTTTTCATGCTCCGCCCTCCCTTTGGTTTTTGTTGCGTTGTGCTATGTTAAGCCAGTCGCGCCGGGTTAACATGAGTTAAGTTTTGTGCTGTGGTCGTTATGCTGTTATCCCATGATTATTCAAAACGCGTCTTGCGGCTGGTGATAAATCATCCCATGATGCAAAGGCAATCCGCTTTCCTGCTGGCGTTGCACTGCCTTTTTGATTGCTCCAACCGCACAACTCCACAACTGCCAAGCGTGTCGGAGCTTCTGAAGTGTTCCATTTGATGTTTTCTTGCATGTATCGTCCTCCCTTTTGCTATTGTTTGCGCCTCATCGGATACGCCTTCGAGCGTATGACCGGCCAGGGTGGGCCGGTTTCGGCGTGGTTATTCTTGGCACATTACATTCCCGCGCATTACATATCCAAGCGGGATATTTGCTGCGTTTGCTGCCCATTTCATGGCATCTTTCCATCCTGGCTTAGCAAGGATCAGCTTGTGATCCTGTCTTATTTCCATGATCCATTTACCGAAAAAATCCCCTATTCGTCGGCATTTTCCGCATCGTTTTAACTCGGCATTTTCGCATCGGCGTTTGTAACTATCCCATTGCCGATAGGATACAAATTTATTTTTCGTTATGTTCATTTTGTATTTCCTTTCCCCGCCTCTGCGCGGGTTGCGCGGGTTATTGTATTACATTAACTCCGCCGGACATTGCGCTGTGATATAGTCCGCAATCCCGCGATTGATTGCCGTTGATGGCGTGGTCGCTGATCCGCTCCAGTAATTATTAACATTGCAATCGATGCCAACCTGTCGCAATGCCCGTGCCCAATATCCCCAGCCGCCTCTTGACATGCCGCCCATGTTGGCCGCGTTTGTGCCACCCCGCGGACAGCCAGTCATAGGCACTCGCGCTGCCTCGATCTCTGCCTTGTGTGCCGTCGCCCATGCTGCCCGCTGATCTGTTCGGTTGATCCTCATCGTTTCCCTCCTTGCGCCCGCGCGCGGTTAGTGTGATACATTATCTAATCGGCGTTGCGTAGCTTGAAGGTATCCATACTGGAATCAGCATCCAGGTTTTTCCGTCGTCGCAAAGTGGTAAAAACATGTGGTCTGCCAGCATAATACCTTTGAAGGTTTTTCCGTGATCGTTTGTCCATTGTCTGTTTGCTTTCATCGTCTGCCCTCCGTGGTTCGTGGTTCGTGGTTACTGAAAGAATGTTTGCCCTGTTATCTCTTTACCCTTGCCGGATATAGCTTCTTCGTTTGCCCTTGCCTGCTTTGCTTCGTCTATTGTGTCGAACGTCTTGGCTTTCATTGTAAACCTGCCAAAACATTTAGAAACCAAAACGTGCTTATATACTACCTTGCCGGATAGATATTCTTTGCATATTCTGACATAATGCTTTCCGGCTTCCGGCGCAACGGCTTTTAGTCCATGTTCGGCTTCCATCTTATAATTAAACACTTGCCGCGCTTGTTTTACTTGCTGTGGTATGTTCATAGTGTGCTTCCCGTGGTTACTGGTTTATTTGCTTTCATGGTATCCTTATATAGCATCAAGCGTGCCAACTATCCGTAAATACCGATTCGGAGCAAGCGGGCATTGAATAAATAAATGCAATTATTATTTGTGGCACACTTCCCGGCCATTTGGCACACCTTGGAGTAGACAATAACAAGGATTATGGCACACTTTATCTGATCATGTCACACTTGCTATGAAAATTGTCACATTTTTGCGCCGATTTGGGGCGTTATGGCACATATTCGCTCGAAAAGTAGTGCCACGGCGCGATTCTACGTCGCATAATATCTCAAGAAGTTATGATCCAGGCTTGATATGACCTGCTATATCATACATATAACAGGATAATGAGGCTTGGATGTTCAAGCGGGTGTTGATAACAGGCTTGCAAGATGTGATATGTAATGCGTCACTCATACACGCCACCAGCCTTGGCGCACGGGAAAGCACCAGACCCCCGCTCCATAAAGTAATGGTTTGCAACACGTTAACAGGGGTCATGTCGCATAACCATTCTTATGTCTACTAATTGAATATGTATAAGGTGTTGATAATCAACAAGCTATAGATAATCAGACGAGTTATTGATAATGCAAACCGTTGAAAAGCGTACGCAATCGCGTACATGATCGCATACAATAGGCAACAAATAACATAGGCACGGGGTATCCGGCACGCCCGCTCGCCCAGGCCCGCCCGTCTACACGTATATATTGCATGTCCTCTGCGTGCTGTCGTCGATTTAATAAACCTATTGCCTGACTTACCGCCCTAATACACCTGACGATCACGCTGGACAGCCGTGAGCGGGTTAAAACCACCAAAAGACATAGGAGTACCATTTCTGGCATTAACTCGTTTTCAGGGCATTCAGAGGCTTTCAGTGGGAAATAAAGAGGGTGGGGGTATTTTGAGGGTAAAAGCTGAAATTTTTTTTCTTGTCGTATATAAATCGTCCACACCGTCCACGATCGTCCACGCGGGGTCAAATGGACGATGCCGTTTTCGTATCGTCCACGCGTCCACACCCCTTAAGGGTGGACGTGGACGAACGGGCATGTCCATGACGTGAAAAACGACGGCAATTTGAAGAGGTATGAATGGACGAGTTGTGGACGATTTTGGTCATTTAGCGTCTCGTGGGTACCACTTACCGACCATAGATTTTGAACAATGTAGCTGTTCGGCTATTTTGGAATAGGACATTGTTGGGTTTTGGAGGGCAAGATTGATAACTTTTTTGCCCATTTCGGTTGCGGCGGCTGGTTCTTCCTGCGATTCTGACACTTCCCAATACGGTTCGTGCATGGAAGGCGAGTGTTGAATCATCAAATCCCTCACAAGCCCGCCAGAATCCGAGACAAGTCCGGTGCGTTCGGCGTTTTTGCCGAAGCGGAGGCGGTATTTGGAGTCATCGTCCTTGAATCCGGTGATTTCGGCTGAAGTACGTGCCCAGGCGGCAATGGCTTGGGAGCCGACAGCCATGTATACGGACTCGCGGGCAGTCCAACTGTCACGATCACGGGGCTTGGGCGTGTGGGTAATGAGCAAAAAGGCGCAATTATGCTCTTGGATGATGCGGTTCAGGTTGAAGTTGAAGGCGAGGAAGGTGCCAGCATCGTTGATATTCATGCCGGATGGGATGAAGTCCTGGTACGGGTCGAGGATTAGGAGGTCGGTGCGTTGTTTGGTAATTTGGTTTTCGATCCACGAGTCCAAGGCCACCCCTGACAGTCCGTAGAGGTGATGGATGGCCAGATTCTCTTGGACAAGGGCTGTGTCAGCGTCGACGTGCTTAACGATGGAGAGGATGTCACGCTGGAGGGTTTCTTCGTCGTTTTCGGCTTGGAGGTAGGTAACACGCATTGGAGAAGGAACTTGAATACAACCAAGGATATTTTTACCTGAAGCCACAGAAACTGCAATCTGCGATGCCAAGATTGATTTTCCCAACGATGTTCCGCCAGTAAGTAAACAACCCGCGCTCCGCCGCAACCAACCTCTACCTGCAATAATGTGCCCTTCGGGGACTTTATAGTCCACAAGGTCTTGGTATCTGATTTCTGGGAAGCGTTCGGCTTGTTCCGAGGCTTGTTCGTGGTCGGTGAGCATCGTCTTGATTTGCGAGTTGATTCGGTTGCATTCATTAATATCCCCCTTTTTAATGGCCTCTTTCTGTTCTGTTTCGAGTGTAGCAATACGGCGGATGGTGCGCCAATGGCACACAATGTCGATGTAGTATTCGGCGTGAGCTGCTATTGGGACGGAATCTGGGTCAAGAAGGCTGTTTAAGTAAGTATTCCCGCCTATTTTGTCCAAGTTTCCGGCCTTGGTGAGTTGTTCGGATACCGTTAATACGTCTATTGGGCGCGAATCAGCTGACATCTGCATCATCGTCTTCCAGATAACCGCGTGGACTGGGTTGTGAAAGGAGTCGGGGAGCAGGTGCTTGCGGTTGATGGCGAAGGCTACGACCTTTTCGGCGTCGAGAAGCGAAACGCCAAGTACTCCGCGCTCGGCGTCGTTGTTTGATAATTGACTCATAAGCTACTCCTGAAAAGCAAGGCGGACACCCAGGAGGAATCCACGGGCGCGAGCGGAGGTCTCCTGTTCGGAGAAGTCGATACGCCGTGAACGTCTGGGTGCCGCCTTAAAATCGTCATGCTGGTACTCCGCTATGTACAGGGATTTCCTCTTTCCCTAAACAACTGCATCAAGTGTCGCACACATTTGGGGATTTGTCAAGCACAAAGTTTATTTTCTTTTTATTTTTCGCTTGACATATTGGCGGGAATAGTGTAGAGTGTTTGGGAAAAGGAGTAAATATGCCTTCAACAGCCGTAACCAAACCAAAAATCGAACGCCTAAAGAAAAAAGACGACATGCCGCCAGACGCCATCGCACACCTGATGAACATGGACGAGACGAAGAAGTATTTTTACGGGCCGAAAAAGGATAAGGCGGCACGTGAACAGCAGTTACGGCTGATGGCGCTGATGTGTACGATTGATCCGCCGGTGAAGGTGGCGGAGAAGTTTGGGGTCGGCCATGAGATTGTGAGGCGTGCGTGGCGGAAGTATCGGGGCGAGTTGCAGGATGCTACGATCACGCGGAACAAGATTGTGGCAGGGCTGGCCGAACGTCGAGCGATTCAGGCGTTGCAAAGCCTGGACGTGACGAAGATAGCGGACGACAAGAAGGCTCGTACCGTGAAGGACTTGATGGATTCGTCATCGCTGGCGAATGAGAACGTGAAACCGGCTGATGAAAAGAAGGATGAATCCACGATGGAGTTGATATTCAGAATCAAGAAGCGCGGCTCAACACCCCTTCCAAAGCCCTCCGAATCCGAAGATGATGTGGTGGATGGCGAGTTTGAGGAAACTAAGCAGATACCGAAGGAGACGCCATGAATATATTGTTTATGTCAAAAAAGAAACTGACAGAGTTAATTGAGGCTGTAGCGTTTAAGTTTTGGTATGAGCATATAATTAAGAGGGTTAATCATTTGGAATCTTGCCAAAAAGATAATGAAAATAATTTTGGAGACACGGTGAATACTATCAACTACCTCAAAAGCGAGGAGTTTATTGGAGAGCTTGTTTCTCGTATTAATAAACTTCAGTTAAAGGGAAAGCGATGACCGACGAAGGCCAAGAAAAAGTATATGAATTATGGTTAGGAAATGATAAAATTTCTTACCCATACTCCGTCATCAAATCCGACAAACAGCTTGAGCGCGACTTGAAGGATTTGGAGCGGCGTAAGGCTGAGTGCGAGATACAGTTCTTTGCTCCGCATGGGGCATCGCGGATGGGGTACGATTGCGGGTTCCAGTTAGTGTCAATGGCAGACTGGATGAATGATCGCGAGCATACGATAGCCATTAACTGCGCCCCAAACCAAGTTGGAAAAACCTGCCATGCTGTGGTGAAGAAGTCGCTAAAGATTATTCCGTGCGATCCTAATTGGCAGATATTCAAGAACGGGATCAACTATAATGATTGGCAGGGGAAGAAGACGTTGGTGGTGCTCGGTTACGACAAGGGCCAGTTGCGCGACGTGCTCTGGCCTGAACTTCAAAAATGGATTCCTGCGGCAGAGCTTGGTGAGTTTCGTCCAACATCGCTCGGTGGCACACGCGAACCGTCTTGGGAGCGTAACGCACGGGTTAATTTGAGGTGTGGTAGCAGGATTATTTTTCTAACGTATGACCAGAAGGCGAGTGTGTGTGCGGGCGTTAAGTGCGAAGAAGTGTTGCCGGACGAGCAGATGCCACTATCGTTTTTTAACGAACTGGATCAGCGTGGCCGCACCCGTGGTGGTATCTGGTGGGACTTCCCGTTCACGCCTCACAAAGTCGAAGGCCGCGTGGATACCGGTATGACTTCATGGCTGTATGATTTATGGACAGGCCACAATACTCGCGGGCATAATATTTTGCGAACACGCATATCAGTTGACGACGTACCTGACCACATCTATTCAAAGCGAGAGAAGCGCAAGGCTTATGTTCAGTGGGTGGAATCGCCGGAGAAGACTGGTGACAGGGAAGCAATCCGCGAGGGCAAGGCGCGATACTACGGACTATTCCAAAGCGTTTCTGGTCTTTTCTACCCTGAGATTAACCCTGACGTTCACTACATCGATTGGACATGGGATGACATCAAGGGCAAGGGCTGGACATGTTATCGGAGCATGGACTACGGGTATAACAACCCTACGGCCTGCGGCATGTGGGCGGTGAATCCGAGTGGCGACTTGTTCATGTTCGATGAGTATTACAAGACTGGGTTGGACGCCATTCAACACGCTCCGGCGATTGTTGAGTATTGCGGGAACGAGCGGCGGCTGGTAAAGAAGATGCACGACAAGAATACTGGTGTGCATTATGATGTGTACGAAGAAGTGGAGATACGGCAGAAGTATGTGCGGACGTGGCTCGACTGGCACTCGTTTCAAACGGCTGGCGGGGTCGGGCGTCCGGTGAGTTTTTTCTTCCAGATTGGCGGGCTGAATGTGTGCGAAAGCTCCAAGCTGGGGCAGGAGGCGAGGGCGCAGAACTTACGTGCCTTACTTAAGATCGACCCGCAACGCAAGCACATGGTTACTGGCAAGATGGGTGCGCCACGCATGTATATCTCGCGTAAATGTGCCAAGATGATTTGGGAGTTTGAGCGGTGTGTCACCGATACGCGAGCGTTTGGCAATGAGAGCAAGAACGCCAAGGAAACTAAACGCAATAAAGACGACCATCTTATAGATTCGACCGAGTACCTTGCTTGCGAGGTGCCGAGGTATTTGGGCGATTACGCAAAGAGGAAACCGAACGAGATGCAGAATATAAGCAGGCACGGGGGGTACTGACATGAAAAAAAACAGTAGCATTGCGAAGTTAAAGATGAGCGATATTTTATGCGGCGAGTATGAAAAACCAAAAAGATTTTCTGATAAATTCTTGGACGAATACAGCTCCAAGGAAGACTGCGTGCTTGGTATTGTATATACCAGAAAACTTATAGAATATTACAATGGGTCTAATCCAGTTACATATATTGTGGGTGATTCTTCAGACGCTCCTACCGAAGAAAGATATTTTAAAATATATATTGAGGGCGATAGTGTGAGAGAGGCTGAAGGTGTTTTGTTATGTCTTTTACAGGAATACAGGAAAAGGTCAATCAAAAATGGTAAAAAGTTTTTGTATTGGAGAATGCGGCCTTGTTTGAGTAGCATTGAAGATGGCAAGTGGCTGGGAAGGGCGAGATTATTGTATAGCAAAAAAGATGCGCGTGTAACCATTAGACAAAGGGGTGTTTAACATGAATCCAAAAACAACCGAAAACGATCTGCGCGAGGTGGGGCTGGTAATTGACGAGCCAGGGTTTAAGATTATTGAGAACATGATATACGAGCACCTGAAAGGGTTGAACGATTTAAGTCGGCTCAAGGGTAACCCCTTTGACGATGGTGCGTGTAAGGGCGAAGTGGAAGGGCTAAAGTATGTTACGTGTATGTTCGAGTATCTACGGAAGACGCTCAAAAACAAAAAGGGGGATGAATGAGTAATATTGATGGAACCAACTTCAAACCACTCCGCGCTCTTATTCTTGTCCGGCGCGACGATCCCGAATCCGAGGACGGTGGCATTATCATACCTGATAGCGTGCAGACGTATGGGTGGCGAGCGACGGTGATACGGTCAGGGCCGAAGGCGAGCGACTACAAAGAGGGTGACGTTATCTTATTCCAGAAGGAATTTACGGTGTTGCCGTTCAAAGACCGGACACTGGCGTTGACCGAGGCCGAACATGTGCTGGCTAAATTAAAGGCTATCGGCAAAGTGGAGTGTATTATCCCGCAGAACAAGTTTGTTTTGGTTGACCCATATCCAATGCCAATCAAGGTTGACGGACTGTTCTTGGCTGACAAGTCCAAAGCCCCGCCGAAAACAGGATGTGTCAAGATGGTTGGGCCTGACTGCCGCGAAGTCAAGATCGGCATGGATGTATGGGTTGAAGGCAACGTGGGCGTCAACTGCGTGGAAGATGGCGAGGGCTACAAACTGATTGACGAGTCGAATATACTGGCAATGCGAATTGGCGAGGAATAACATGAAACCAATTGAATCATATCCTGACAAGAGGCGTTGCGAGATGTGTGGGGCATTGCGGGTGGACGACGACGCTGATTCCGGCATAGAACATGAAGCGTCGGAGGTTGTCAGACGATTAGCGTTTGTTGCTGACAAATCTCCGTCGCTGGCTATTTTGATGATACATTATATTGCCGGACAGACCGAGCGGGATATTGCCGCGAGTTTGGGCATTACTCATCAAGCCGTTCACCGGAAGATAGCCAATGCCAAAAAAGCTATGTTGCCAATTAAAAAGCTGAAATAATCAATAGTGCCAGCAGCAATAATGACTTTTTTCTTTTTCTACGTTGCCAAGCTCCCCTATTAGTAGGGGGGCATACTGCCCAGCCACGACGGTTTGTCAAAACTTTTAGGGCATCCCCTCTCTAATTTATGGGGTGGATATGCCAGATTTGAACGTGACAGACCAGTTCCAAGCTCCCCCGCTCGCTAATCAGGCTGATGAACCCACCGATAGCTTCTTTGAGGTCGATACACCTGCACTTGACGAAGGCGTTAATTTGATGGATATGTTCCCGAATTACGCCGAGAAGGACGATATTGTTGAGAAGACGAAGATACGGCTCAAACGCATATTCTCAAACCTGCGTGACCGCTCCGACTTGGAAGACATCTGGGAAAAGAACGACAAGATGTTCCGGTGCAAGCCGGATGACAGTTTAGACTCCAAGCACAGGGCGAACGAGGCTACTGGCGTATTCCACATATCAGTCAATCAGTTGCAGTCAATGGCGTTTAAGACGTTCACGGATAACCCAGAAAACTATACCTATGGGTTTCGTGGGGCTGTTGATGATGACGTGACGAACACCATCCGAGCCAAGAACGCCGAGATAATGACGCTATTATTTCGCAAGGCGCAGTCCAACAACGACTTCAAGCTGAACCTTAAACGCGCTCTGCATGACTGCTATAAGAATGGAACGTGCTTTGTCGGTGTGCCGTGGGAAAAGAAGATCACGGACTTAGTGTATCGTGACAAGGCTTCTGGTGATAGGAAGACCAAGGAGTTTGTAAAGAACTACCTTCCGGGCTTCCAGTTCATTCCGATTGATAAGCTGTGGCTGGACGAGAATATTGCTGACATGGAAGACCAGCCGGGGGTATTCATTGATAGTCCGATTACTTGGAGCATGTTGCTCAAGGACAGCAAGAACAAGAAGATAGCCATATTCAAACCTGACGGGCAGGAGAGTCTGCGGAATAAGTTTGCCGGATATATTGAACACACTTCTTCTTCAGAGTTTAGCACTCCCAAGAGTGACCGCATGGATAACGCTGGCAGGCCGATACAGGACAGGACGAGCGAGCGTTACCAGCATTGGTATGTTTGGATTGATTTGCCGATAGACAAGGACAAAAACAAATGGGACGAGGATGGTCAGGATGTTAAGTGCAGGGTTAGGATCATTGGTAGTCCAGAAAGTTGCGAGGTAGTTGAGATCCGTGAGAACGTGTTTCCAGGAGGCATCCCCATCCTCGTTGCCCATCAGACAGAAGATGACGTTGGAATGTATCACATCAGTCTGGGCGAAAAGACTGAAACGTATTACGACCAGATTTGCACGTCGGTAAATCAGCTTATTGATAACCGCTCCAAGAACTTGCGGCGTCCGATAGTGGCGGATTTATTGCGCGTGGATATGGATAATTATGACTTCGGCCATTCAAACGTAATCCCGTGTAATGGCGATGTGCGGTCTGCCTTTGCGGAAATGCAGATCATTGATATGACAAATACAATCATGGCCTCTATCCAGTATTTTGAGCAGAAGATACGCGAGATAATGAACACGACTGACGCCGTTATGGGCGTGGCTATGGGCGGCCGAACAAGCGCGAGCGAGTTTATGAGCGCCAAGGCTTCGGCTACAACGCCTATTTACAGTGATATGGCGAGCATCGAGGACATGCTGATTGGCGAATATATGCGCCGGTTTGCTCAGTACATTCACACGTTTATGACGCTCGAAGATATTGTGGCTCAGGTGGGGGTTGTTGGTTCTGAGTTTCAGTTTGACCTTGTGGATATTTATTCCGTGGAGTTGCGTGGTGTGAGCGAGGCGATGGACAAGGCCACCAAGATTCAGAACCTTCTGCAGCTCTTAGGCTTTACTCAGGATGCTGGAGCGCGGGCGAAGATTAAACTGCGGTTGGTGGAGGCAATGGGCATCGAAAATCCGGCAGAGGTTGTCACGGTTCCGGCTAAGGATCAGGCGACGAAAGCGGCCCTGTGGGAAAACAATGAGATAATGACATTCAGCAAGTGGGATGAGCCGGAGATGGGCGAGATGCACGATGTTCATATTGCTATTCACTCGCAGCGCTTGTGGCAGGGTCAACGCGAAGACCCGCCGAACAAAAGCATTCCGTTAATGGCCCAACATATTTCTAAACATCAACAGATGCAAAAGATGGAACAGGCTCAGGCAGGAGCATCATCTGGTTCAATCCCGTCAAACGGGCAGACGGCGAATCAGGGGGACTCTCTGCCTGGGCTTGAATCTGGCGCACAAATTTCAGGAGATTTAGGAAACATGCAGGCCGGTTCGCCCGTATCGGTAATGGCTGATTCGGAGCAGTTATAATGATTGAGGAGTTTCGTAAGTGTGCTCGTTGCGGAGAAAAGATAGGGCATAGATCAAAAAAATATTGTTCTATCCGATGTGCTCGTGAAGCACGGAAAGATAATTCAAGAGTTGTGCGTGTTTGCTCTTATTGCAAAAAAGAATTTGAACGGAGATATAGTGAAACAAGATATCAGAAACATGATTTTTGCTCTAAAAAATGTATGGGGTTATTTTTGAGATTACAACCTACGCCTAAATCTGAAAAAGGGATTGACAAAATAGTTTGGAGAAGTCATCGGACTGGTTATTTTATTGGGACGGTTGATGGAGCAGTAGTTCGTAGGTCGCGTTATACCGTAGAAAAGTCATTAGGAAGAAAACTTCTTCCAGAAGAAAGCATACATCATAAAAATGGCATAAGAAACGATGACTGTATAGAAAATCTTGAATTATGGAGTTGCACGCATCCTTACGGACAAAGAGTGAGCGATAAAATAGTTTGGGCAATAGATTATTTGAAAAAATATAATTATAAAATTACACCGCCATATAATGATTTGGAGATTTGCAAGGTGGTAGCACCAGTAGAAGAAACTGCCGTTAGCCCCACGGCTCAACCTGAGGCTTCGCCCGAAGCACTCTAACAGGAGAACGCAATGACAGTAGAAAAAGACGGAAAGCCCACCGTTGAAAATCCGCCCGAAGTGCTCGAAACGACAGAGACAGATGTAACTACCGAACAGCTTGTCAAGCCGCCGGAAACATTGCCCGATGAAAAGCCGAGCGAGGTGGAAACACTAAAAGCTGAACGCGACGAAAACGCCAAACAAGCAAAGGAAGCTAAGGAAGCAAACGAGTCGCTTGAAAAACGGCTCAAGGATAACCAGGAGTATATCAGTCGAACTCGCAATGTTGAGAAGGAGTCTGAACCTCCAAAGCCTGCTAAAAGTTTTGAGGAATATATCGACGATATAAAGAATAAGTTTTCCGAAGACCCGTCTGCTGGTCTGGAAAAGGTAGTTCGTGACCTCGCTTTTAATCAGGAGTTGGATCGGCAGAAATACGAGGAACGCATTACACAGTCTGAGGACAGAGCGTTTAAGAAGATGCTGGCGTTAAATCCTGAATCTAACAAGGTTCTTAAAGATGTTGAAAAGCTCGACGAGGAATGCCCCGACATGAAGGGGTTATCGTATGAGCGTAAGGTAGAGTTTATTAATTTGAGGAAGTCCGGCGTTACCAAGCACGAAACCGATGCACGCGACAAGATAAACCGCGAGGTTGAGATAGCTGGCGGTGTTGGCGGTAGCGGTGTGCGTGGCACAAGGGAGAAAACTCCGGCATGGGTGAATGACCCAGAAGTAGTTAAGGATGCTCAGGGTAGGTTTAAAACAAAGCAGGAATTGCTTAATTGGGCTGACCCCGACAAGGCAAAGGCAATGTATGAGCAATCTAAACAAAAGGCTGGATAACTAAAAGGAGATACCCATGAGCGAAGAAACAAAAGATTTGAATGTGATCGATGCACCGAAGAAGCGCGGAAACCCCAACTGGGTTAAACACAAAGATGATGTTGTAAAGGCAAACGTCACCTTTGAGAACAGGGCTAAGAACGATAGATGGTCGGTTTGGAATAAAGACCCTGACAAGCATTATGTTTGGGGAAGCAAATCGCGTGACGGTGAAATGGATGATTTTTATGGCAAGGGTTATGTCCAAGCGGTTGGCAACGAGAAGATTATGGGAAACCCCTTCGAGGCCGACAAGGATACAACCGGCGAAACGAAAGAACGTGGAGATCGTATATTGATGTGTTGCCCGCAAAAATTGGTTGACGAACGTGAAGCTATACGCTCGAAGCGTCACGTCGGAGCCAAGGAAGCTGCTCAATCTGACGCCCGAAAGATGAGCAGAGGTGGTGCGGTTGTAGAATCCGATTCCACGGAAGTAACAAAGCGAGAAAGCATAAACGAATTGTAAAGGAGTAGATTATGGCTACGACACGTGTCATGAAAACTATGGCGATTTATCGCCAAGAGGGAAAAGATGGCATAACTATTGAGGATGCTGTCGGTGAAGATGTTGGTGAAACATGGAAAATGGGTGCGCCCCTTTCCCGTGAAACAGGATCAACGGGGTCTATTGTAGAATGGCCCGGAGGTGCGGATGCCACACTTCCGATAGGGATTGCGGCAAAAGATGCGACAGGAGTTACTGGTGCCGCCATTCCGTATTATGAAGCCAATGATTACACTCTGTTTGAAGCCTCTTTGATTAACAACACTACTGCCCATGTACTTGCGGTAGGTAATTTGGGTGTAGCATATTCACTGATCAAATCAGGAACTAATTGGTATGTTGATATTGCCGATGCAGTCACAAAACTCGTCGAAGTTGTTGGGTTTATTGATCCCGTTGGTGACACAAATCCCAGAGTCATTGTGCGATTCATTGGGGATCATCAGGCGAATGTATTGCAGGCGTAATTTGTTGAAACGCATTGCCCAGTGCGTGTTAATTGCCCATTGGTCATTCTATTTAAGCCCATAAAAAGAATGATATGTGTTTGAAACTTAATTGAAATAAGGAGAAATGTTATGGCGACAACTCGTGTAAAACGAACATTCGCTATTTACCGCCAGGAGGGTAAAGACGGCGCAATAGTTGATAAGACTGGTGCCGTTGGCGAAGCGGCGAGCCAAGACTATAAGCTTGGTGCTCCGTTGAAATATACTGCTGGCACTATCGAAGCTCTTGCAACCGGCGGTGCTGACACCGGACAGGTTATTGGTATTGCTCTTAAGGATGCTACTGAAACCACGGGAGCTGCTGTTCCGTACTATGAGGCTAATGATTATAACCTGTTCGCAGGAACATTGGTTGCAACCGCGAGCGATCATGTATTGGCAGTAGCTAACCTTGGTGCAGTGTATGGGATACTTGATTCCGGCGATGACTGGTATGTTGACGTTGACAATACAAGCCAGAAGAAAGTGGTGATTGTTGGTTGCATTGATCCCATCGGCGATACCAATGCCCGCGTGATATTCCGCTTCTTGGGCGGTATGCAGGCCAGGGTGCTCCAGTCCTAAATGACAGAAACAGGAAAACGTAAAAAGGAAATAAGTTATGGCTATTATATCTCCAAGTATGGCGAACCTTTATGATGCTCGCATCAATAAGGCGTTCTATCAGTATCTCGGCCTGTATGCCGAGGAATACAGCAAGTGGTGCGAAACGATGGGATCGACGAAGCAGTATGAGAAGGTTTCGCTGTATGGCGAACTTCCTATGCCTGCTCTGTTGGGTGAGTATGAGAACGCGGCTGAGACCAGCTTCAAACCTGGCCCGGTTCGTACTTGGACTCACGTCAAGTATGGCTACACGCTGATTGCTTCCGAGGAATCTATCGAAGACGAATTGTTCCCCGTGATCGAAGCTACGGCTGGCAGCATGGGAATGGCGATGAAGCATCGTATCGAAACGCAGGGTGCTTATGACCTGAATGGTGCGTTTACAGTGCTTACGGTTGGTGCGGCTGATACGGCAGACGAGTATCTGATTCAGCGCAGTCACGCGACTTTCACGGGCGCGGGTGGTGCGGCGCAGCACAATGCTCCGTCCACTGACGTAACGCTTGGGCCTGACTCTCTGTGGGCGGGTGTGGATAACTTCAGCGGTCTTAACGACCATGAAGGCAATCCGGTGATGGCTATTCCGCAGACACTTATCGTCAATGCGGCGAACGAACGCACGGCTACCGAGATTCTTGAATCGGTAGACATTCCGTACAAGACCACGAACGAGACCAATGCTATCCGCAAACGGAAACTCAGCTACACTATCGGTCATTACCTTACCAGCTCAACGGCGTGGTTCTTGGTGACTGACAAAAAGCCGATTCGGTTCTATATGCGGCGTAGCCCTTCCGTGAAACCTGATAAGACCATTCGCAATGACTCGCGTAGCTGGACGATTACCTGTCGTCTGAGCCATGCGCCGTATGACTGGTATCAGATTTACGGCACAGATGGTGCGGCCTAAACGACCAAGTAACAAACAAGGTTAGGGCTGGGTCGGCGTAAAAACTGACCCAGCCTACCCCTTAAAAGGGAGAAAAGGTTATGATGGGTAATGAAGTAAAAGAAAAAGAAAAAGTTAAAAAGGATGTAACACCTGATCTTACCAAACAGTTGGCGAGTGTTGCATTTATGGTTCGCAAGATTAAGAACTGGATGGAGGAAAAAATGGGTGCTGACCTCGATGGCGATGGCCGTGTTGGTAGCGGCCCGTATAACAAGGTTAAGAAACTCGGTGTCCTTCTGGCGATTGCTGGATTGGCGACGGTTTGTTCGGCGGCTCCGTATAATACGAATAACACGGTGTTTGTTGGCCCCATAAGTGCGCCTGTATCCTACGTTGATGAAAGCGGCAATCTTGTTGTTCCAAACATAACTGTTGGAGCCATCACTGCTTCTGGACTAATCAACGGTGTTACCATTAACACAACGATGATAACCAACGTGATTACGGCTGGGCAGGTATTGCCTGCAGTCGACGGTTCGGCTATCACCAACATGTCGGCGGCACAATTGGCAGCGGCCACGGTGTTACTGGCGGTTGATGGGTCGGCTGTTACTAACATTGGCGCGGCTAATATAGCTGCGGCTGGCGTATTGAGTGCTGTTGATGGTAGTGCAGTAACGAATATGGCTCCGGCGACTGCATTCCCTGATTATGGTGTTGTTGTTGTGACAAATCTCGATATTGATGGTACGACAAACATCATTACGTATATCGGAACTGTATCTCGTAATCAGTAACGACACGATTAAACCAACGGGGGCGCAGGCCAATCCTGCCCCCCAGCGGGAGGAATATAATGAAACGATTTCTACTCATAGCGATTGCTATGTCATGTGCTACCAGTTTGTTGTTTGCTGGTATTGATAAGGTAGTTGCAAAAGTTACTGGTGCGGAATCTCTGGCGGCTGTTAGCAATGTGAAAACTACGTCAAAGGTTACAGGGTATATCAACCGTATTGACATTACAGTTGCAAATGCTATATCTATGGATTCTGTTGTTGTGTCGTCATCCAACGCGCTCACTGGTGTTGTTACTACGTTAAAGACAGCTACGGACGTATCGGCTACTGCATCATATATGTTGACTAATTATGTTCAGCGGATATGCTTGCTTGACGAACCGATTTATCTGACTGTTACTAATTCTGCGGTTACTAATCAGAGTGTTATGGCGACGGTGATTTATGAGCGGCCATAAGACTGCCGCAAGGGGGTTTTATGTCGGTTCAATCGATCTACCAAAGTGCCTTGCTTAAATTTGGCCAAGCGCCTAACAATGCCAGATTTTCTGATGACTATTTTTCGGCCATAAACGACGCGCAGAATGACATCTGCACTTCTCGTTCGTGGGGATTCCTTCGCACGTCTGCTACGGTAACGGCAACTACTTCCACGCGTGCAACAGCTCTGCCATCCGACTTCGGAAAAGCGTATGATATTGCTGGTGCGTTTCGTATTCTTACGCCATCAGCAAATGCTGGTGGAATTGTAGAACTTATGAGCTACGAGAATTGGTTGTCGAACGAGTATGATGATGGCACGTCCGAGGGAACTCCCGAATATGCCTATATCTTGGGAAGTTCGATTTACTTCTCGCCTATACCGGATGCAGATTATACTGCCTCGCTTATATACTATAAGCTCCCCGCTAACATTGCGGACACATCGTCAACGATTACTGTGCCTGACGTGTATGCGGAATTGCTAAAAACTATGATTTATAAAAGACTTCAGACTCAGGGATACGCATCGCTTCAAGAAATTCAGATAAGCGACCAAGAAGTCAATAGATTAATGAGTAATGCCGCAAGAGACGATTGCAGAAAATATGGGTCACCTACATTTAATTTAAATTCTTCTACCTATACGCGCCGAACGGTTTAGATTATGATTACTAAGATATATGTTTTATGTGAACCCAATGGCGGTGAAATAAGATATATCGGGAAAACCGGTCAATCTCTTTCCAGAAGATTTGGTGTTCATTTAACGGATGCACGGCGTCTAAATCTAACGTCCCATCTTGCTAATTGGTTGCGATCTATATTATCAACCGGACATCTTCCTGCCATATTGCTTATTGGCGAAATAGAAGGAGATGGTTGTAAAGAGGAAATTGCCTGGATTGCTTATGGCCGGTCAGAAGGATGGCGTTTGGTTAATGGAACAGATGGCGGGGAGGGAGCGTTAGGGCATAAAGTTTCAAAGGAGGCACGCGAAAAAATAAGCAAGGCGCTTAAAGGGCGTTGTATTTCTGAGGAACGGAAAATTAAAATAGGTAATTTCCATAGAGGTAGACATATGTCTGTTGAATCTCGTCGCAAATTAAGTGAATCTCGCAAGGGAATATTGCCTTGGACTACAGGAAAGCATCTTTCGCCGGAAACAAGATTTAAAATAAGTGAATCAAACAAGGGCAACATTCCTCAAATGAAGGGAAAACATTTTTCTGCGGAAATATGCAAAAAAATGAGTAATGGAATAAAAATGGCATGGAAAAAACGGCAAGAACTTGGGTCAAATAAAGCATCTTTTGAAACTCGCAAAAAGATGAGTGAGACACACAAAGATATTTGGGCTAAACGCAAGCAACTAAAGGTAGCATAACATGGCTGAAAGAGGACAATGGGCGTCAAGCTGGGTTTCTCTTGCCGAGAAATTCCCGCATACATTAGCCAAGGACATTGCGCCTGAGGCTCTTGAGAACGGGCAGACGCCTGACGCCTACGGGATGGGTATAGATAAAAAGGGTTTTTTATACGTTGAATCTTCCGTGCCTGACGGGACAGTCTGGAATGGGATAGCGACTGTATCCGCACCAACCTACGCACCTACTACCGCAACGTGGCGTTTTGCCCATAATAGGTTGTGGGGATTTGCGACTACTGGCACAAAGTTGTATTACGGTGCGTATGGATATACCAATGACTATTTGATTCAAGGGCTGGGTTATGTTCCGGTTGATAGCCAGGAGTCGGCTGACATAGTTCAGGTAGTGCCTTTTGGAAGAAGCATCGCCATCTTCAAAGCATCTGCGCTTTATGTGATTAAAAACGCTGACGCGCCAAGTGGAAACTTCATAGCTGAGTACGTCAAGCAGAGCAACGGAATTTCTGTTGTTGGCGAAGTGGTGGCGATGAACGATGTATTGTACTGGTGCAACGCTTCGGGAGTGTGGTCGTTTGACGGCAATCAAATCGTTGAACTCACCAAAATGATACGGAATAATTTAGGCACATTTGCGAGCGACCAGATTGTTACACTCAGAGCCGATTTCTCGCGGAACGAGATTATAGGGCGTGGTGCGAGTGACACGAAGTTTATCATCGTGCCGAGCGCCAAGCCCGAACTCTACGATTACTCTACAGACGGATTTAAGTTTGTGACGCGGACGCTTGTGGGCGAGGAAGGGGAGCCATTACTTGTGGATAAAATTGGTTTTATTTATCAATACAGTACGAGCGAGCAGGCTACTGTGGACTTTGGCGTAAAGATTAACGATAAGTGGAAGAACGAAGATCAGCTTAAAATCCGTCCTGCAAACGATAATGGGTGGGCTGAGATGGGGTTGACAAATGTTCTGGCCTGCCGCAAGTTCGCATTGCGAATTACCGGTATGAGTTCTGGCCTATACATTTCAAAGATTTTAATACACGTAAAACAAGGCGGCGGCAGGGGATACTCTGCGAAATAGGAGAACACAATGGCTGGTTTAACCAACAGATTAAGAATGCCCGTTCCCAAGTGGGGTAGTCCATACACTTCAGGGCAAGCAGTGTTGCAAAGTGGGTTTGCGCCATCGCCGCCGGGGAGTCCTATACCTCCAAGACCGCCAGGGCCGAAGGGGCCGTTTCCGACGCCTACACCTGTACCGCCCAGAGTGCCAGAACGCGAGTCTTTTGCTGGAAGGGCTGCTACTCCACCTACCGAACCAGTGGCCAAGCAGAAGGTAGAGATCACTCCATTCATGCAGACTATTTATGGGTCGATAAAAAATATAGACCCTGAGCAGAGAGCGGATTATTTGTCAAACACGGCGTCAAGCATTAAAAGCCGCTTAGACCGTTACGAGTTCCGGCTGGCACGTGGTATCCCGCTATCGCCAGAACAGCAACGGAGATACGAAAGTATCAGGGCGGCATATAACGACATCCAGAAGTATATCAACGATCCGAAGCCGTATGATGATTACTTTGGGCAGGTCAGCGCGAACGTGGCGGGGGGGCCGTTGACAACTAACCAGCAAGTATCGGCAAATGTTGGCGGGTTACAATCTTCACCGTATGACTATTACAAGACAAGGTAGAGGTTATGGCTAATAAGTGGCGTGCATCTGTAGAAGATGCCTATTGGGTATTCGTGCGGTACAGCATCAATCCGTCTGACGCTCTGACGGAAACGCTGGTACGCAAGATTACTGGTATTGATAAGAGCGTTTTGGCTACGCTGATTACGGCACAGAAGGCCATAACAACTGTTACCGATCCGGTGGTTGATAATCAGATTTATTCTGGCACATGGACGGTAAAGACACTTGACCCTAACCCCGATGAAAGCGGCAACACGGCGGGGTCGGCTGATATTGTGCAGGTGTTGATAAAGGGATTCACAACTGCAAATCCCGATAATCTCAAGATAGCCAGATCAAGAGCCTATCCGTTTGAGCAGAATGAAAACTCATGGATGTATTACGAGCGGTTCAAGTCGGAGATAACTTCAAAGTGGAGCAATATTGCGGCGGCTAATATTGAAGATGAATATGATAAAGTAAGAAGAATTTTCAATACCTCAGAACAACACGGTCAGGTTGTCATACAAGAAAACCATCGTTATACTATTTATTACTGTGATGATGGCGTAAGAGTTTTTAATTATGTTGGTGATACAGGTTCGTATTATGAGCCAACATTAGACGCAACATCTCCGTATTATGTTAATGACAGAGTTTTGATCGATAATCCCATTATCCGTGAAGCATGGTATGAGCAGAACGGCGATGGTACTTATGACCTCTACCGTACTCTTGAAACGACCAGTGACACGGCTATCATGCGAACTCGCGCCTTGCAATATGCTGGCATGACGCTGATAAGCGGTTCACCGATATTGGACGATACCGTGTTGACAATCACAGGGCTTGAGAATGAAACCGAAGTGGTGTACAAAAATGCACGGTTTAGAATTGGGAGCGATACTTACAGGGTGCTTGGCGATTCTACGGCGGTCGGCGGAACAGTAACAGTGGACGTGAATCCTGCGGTAACTCAGGCGACTGAGGATGCTTGCGATGATAACGCCAACAATGTTCAATGCTTCTGGGATGCGCTCTAAACCATGCAACGCTCAAATGACAATCAGAATCAGTCTATAGAGGAAATGAAGCGCACTACGGCGTTGTTAGGCCAGCGTGTCAACCAACTCGAACGCTTGCTGGATCAGAAAAGTATTAACGAGGCTAAGGTGGAGAGCGGGACGGTCTATCAGCGTGAGAGTAGGCTGTCGTTGAGTAATGGGATGATGAGACCGAATTGGCAGACGACGAGCGTGGCGGGTAGCGGTGCTACTGTTATGGACTACTCTGACTTCGCCTTCGGGTTCTCGATCAGCGGAGCGGTGGTGACTGTGACTTGTGGTACGTTGAGGCATGGCATAAGAACGCCGATTTTAGTAGGACCGACAGATATAACAATCGTCGCTGATAACACCTATATTTTTTGTACTTATGTCTTTGGTAGTGGTTATGCGGTGAATACATGGTCAACAGCCGAACCATTAACTACAGAAGAACGACTTAATTATCCTTTACATCTATGGGGGGTTACTGATGGAGAGGTAGGTATTAAAAGAATCTTACACTTGGGCGATATAATTATTCCAGGAACATTTGCGTAATGAGTTTTCAAACCACAGCAATCAAATATGGGTGGATGTATCTGACCGCATTAGGGGTCATCACTGGCACGACCATATATGTTGCCAACAATACCCGAAAACAGGTTTTGCCTGTAGATATTATTCAAATTCCATT
>Ga0208904_1000933_pt1 | contig 21421 bp, 20 predicted proteins | sample AntAceMetag02UKB_FD_184774 | JGI IMG/M metagenome (GOLD analysis project Ga0208904, IMG submission 184774) | Saline lake microbial communities from Ace Lake, Antarctica - Antarctic Ace Lake Metagenome 02UKB (SPAdes) (version 2) | ecosystem: Environmental > Aquatic > Non-marine Saline and...
TCAATATCAACTCGACCAAAGGCGTCAAAACAAATAGACGGCATCAAAACAATATCTGAAACGTAATAAGGGATCTTAATTTTTTTTCGATCAATCCAACCAGTAAAAATAATCTGTTTTTCTATTCCTAAATCTTCAGCTTGCCTTTTCATGGCTACAGCGTAATCATCAACAATTCCAGCAATCAAAAGAACAGTATTAGGTATTTTCTTAACAACCAAAGCTAAAGCTTCAATAGTTTTTCCTCCTCCTTTAGCTGCGCTTAATCTTCCGCTAAACAAAATGACTTTTTTATTTACTAGATTATATTTCAACTGAAAATCAGAAATAAGTTCATGATCAATTTCTTGATCTTCAATATCGATTCCGTTATAAATTACATCAACTTTATTTATTCCGTTTTGAGACAAAGCTTCTTTCAAGGCTTGACTAATAGCAAATATTTGATCAACATATTTAAGATACTTTTTAATAAAAAAATTACGAAAAGGATTCCACCTCTTTTTAGCCTGTCTAATATGATCATACCAAGTCGTATGAGAATCAAAATTTTTCAAATATCTATCAGTCTCCAGTTTTGCAAAATTAAAAGTCATAACATCACGAGCTGTGAAAATAACTCCACGAGAATAATTTTTGGCCAACTTAAAACAATGATATGAAAGATGAGTATGAACATTGTTAATATGAACAATATCTGGTTTTATGTCTTTTAATATTTTTTTCACCTCCTTAATTACTGGATAATTATATAGGCTAATATAAAATCTCCATCTTTCAGAATAATCGCTAACAATCTTAAAAACTTTAAGTCCTTCATAATCAAATTTTCCAGCGTCACTCACCTTTCGACAAGTAGTTATAATAAATATCTGATGTCCAGCCTTTTTTAAACCTAACGCTAATTCATAAGTAGAAATTCCAGCTCCACCAAAGCTTTCAGGGGGGAAATCATCTTGTAAAAATAAGATTTTCATTTGAAAATAAATCGAAGCCGAAATGAAAAAGTATACATTCTAAAGCACCAATACATGATAAAATTTACAAATCTTCTAATAAAACCAGGGTTTTTTATTCTTCCTTGCCAGAGACCAGACCATAAAAGTATTTGACCATCGGGATAAAACGAAAAAGCGGAATGATAATAAGTTCGACGAGCATCATGGAGAAGAACTAAACCATCTGGCTTAAGTAATTTAAGAGACTCCATAAGACAACGACGACGTTTTCGACCATCGACAAAAATGATGTCATATTTTTTTTCTAGAGTTGAAGGATAAAAAACATACTCATCCATCGGCAAAGAACGTTGCTTTAATTCTGTATTACCAACATCAAAAAGAACTAAATTAACATTTTTATTATCTTTTACTTTATTAAAAACCTGATCGTACCAAACTTTATTATATTCAAGACTGGTCCAAGTATAAGAAATATTTTTACTTGACAAAAACTCAGTAAAATATACCGTACTCCCACCACTTCCCCACTCAAGGATACTAACAGGTGATCTCTGTTTAGAAAGTATATCTTTAATTTTTAGCACTTCTGCACGAGACATTTGTGGTTTCATCATTATCATCCTATCAGAATTTTAGATTCTAACAATCAATTTACCGACTTCATTAATAACCATTTCAGAGGTTATAGACTTAACTTGACGTAATGCTTCTTCTTTATCGTAAACACGTGCATTCATAATATGAAGTTCGGCTTTAGTTCTATTGGGTGGTGTGATTACTCTATGTTTAATCCCTGTAGGAGGCTGCTCTTTTTCATCCATTGGTCCCACAATATCAATCGTTGCAATACCAAAAGCTTCAGCAATATAAATAGGACCTGTATCGACTGAGATAAAAAGGTCGAGTTTTGAAATTAAAGCTTTTAATTCCTCGATCGAAAGTTGCTCAACAAAATTAATGATTTTCTTTTTATTTTTTATAAAAGACAACATTTTTTGACTCTCGATCAAATCATTTTTACTTCCAATAATAATTATTTTACCTTGATAACTTTCAATAATAAAATCAGCAACTTGAGCAAATCTTTCTTCTGGCCATTTTTTGACTTTATTACCCACTCCAGGAGATATTCCAACAATCAAATCTTCTGTCTGTATTTTGTTGTTTAGAAACAATTTTTCTATTTTGACTCTAGACTGAATAGAAAAATTGAGATGCTTAGTTGTGTTGTTAGAAAAAATATCAATTGGTTCAAGTAATTTAAGATATTCTCGTGGAGCATAAAAACCTACTCGATGAGGCTTGCTTATACAGAAATACCTAATCAAACGATAAGATTTTGTCTCATAAGGACTCCACCCTCTCTTAATTTTTGGAGCAACAATTAAAGGGATATTAGCCAAAAAAAGAGTAACCAAACCTTCAAAATCAGGACCAGTAACACAACCAAAATCAATTTTCTCGTTTTTTAATTTTTTAATTAAAGAAAAAATATCCGACATCTCCAAATACTCATCTATATCTTGATTCCCCTTTAATAATTCTTTATTTATTTTATCTCCTACAACGAAAATCTGACAATTAGGATACTTATTTTTTATTGCTCGAAACATTGGAGTTGTACAAACCATATCTCCAAGTTTAGCATTTTGAATAATAACAACCTTACGAGGAATGCTGACATTTTTATTAGCTGAACCTTTTATGGTAACCCTCAATAAACATAAGGTAAGCCAATAAATAATTTTGATTTTTATTTTCATTTTTGTAATAAAAGATGAAACGAGTCTAAAAAAAACATTCTAAGAATTGGGTAAAAAACAAAAAGTAAAGGATTTTTTTTAACTTTATATAATCTTATATCTTTAAATTTAAAACCAGAACTTTCTACCAAAGAACAAACATTAGGCCAAGTATAATAATGCATTTCTGACAAACGTTGCAACCCAGCTTTATTGGAATAATCTTTATGATAACCAAAAGAATTAATAATTTTATCTGCCCAAAATCTAGGCATCCAATTAATAAAATAAAGATGAAAATGTTGATCTTTTAATCCAAGTCTATTAGGAATGGAAAGATAAGCCTTGCCTCCCGGTTTTAAAACTCGCCGCAATTCTTTTAAGAGTTGCTCTGGTGAATTTACGTGTTCTATAACCTCGGCAATATTTACAAAATCAAAAGATTCGTCTAAAAACGGCATTTTCTCAGCAACCCCCTGAATTACGTCGACTTTCAAATTTTCCTCCAAAGCTAATTTTCTAGTAATTTTTATATACTCTAAATTATATTCCAATCCCACTGCATTTAATTTACGACGAGCACATTCTAATAAAAATTCTCCTCGCCCAGAACCTAGATCGAGAATTCGATTAGAGTTTAATCCTGAAACGTGTTTTAATAAATTGTCTAAATGGGTTTTCATTTTATAAAATTTAAAATTAATTTAGCTCTATTTTTCCAAGTGTAAGCTTTAACATCTCCAAAAGCTTGTCTAGAAATTTTATTTGCTAAGTTTTTATTTTCTAAAAGATCTCTTACTCCTCTAACTAGATCTTCTGCATCATCTGGTTTAACCAAAACAGAATTACTAGAATTAAGGATTTCTCGAATAGACGGGATGTCTGAAGCAACAATTGGTCTACCGCTAGCCATATATTCAAAAAGCTTCATAGGTGAAGTATAAATGTTAGAAATTTTTTCTTTAGCAGTATTTGGCAAAATAAGGATATCTGATCCTTTAAGATACAAAGGGACTTCTAAATATGGCCGATTAGAGACAACAAGCAAATCAACATCCTGAGGAAGAAACTTTTTAGCAGATATTAAAGTTTCAATCCCTTTCCAAGAATATTTACTTCCTGTATAAATAACAAGTTTTGAATCTTTATTAAGATTAAGTTTTTCTTTCGCTTCCTCTTGACTAAGATCTATATCAAATTGATCTAGATCAACACCGTCTGGAGCAACAATAATTTTATCAATTGATACCCCTTGTTTTAAATATAAATCTTTTAAACCATGAGAAATAGCCACAATTGGAACTTTACGCTTAATAAGAGTGCGGACAAAAAAATTATTTTGCCCCATGTGAACTTCCCAAATAACTTTTTTACCTAAAAGACAAAGACAAAAAGCAATAAACTCATCACGAGTATAAAAAAAATCTTTTTTAAACAATGAATGATAAATAACAATAACCGTAAACGATAAATTCAAAATCCAAAATCCAAGCCAGCCAAATCTAATCGTATCTAAACACCATAATTTTATAACCTTAAAATTTTTCTTAACTCCATAATAAGTAAAAAGATTATCCGTAATCGACGTTTTTCGAAGAGGAACAAATAATTCAACTTTCCACCCTTCACCAGCAAAAGCCTCACTCATTTTTACAATCTGAACGCCGTGAGCTTTTTCAGTAGGTATACGAATATTAGCGATATAATTTATTTTGTTCATATTTCTATTTTATTTTGTCTAGCCCAAACCTGAAAAACAAGAATGGCCCAAAGAATATTAAGATTGTATTCTCTCTTATCAATATGTTTCTCAAGCATTTCTTGAAGCTTGAGCCAATCAAATAATTTTTTTGACCCTTTATAATAATCTGGAGACAAAACTTCTTTTGCAAATTTTTCAAAGCTTGGTTCACGAAACCATTTAGCAGCTGGAGAAAACCATCCTCGTTTAGGTTGATTAAACAAAAAGTTTGGCAAATCACTTCTAAAAGCATCTTTTAGGATTTTTTTTGTCGTAAATAAATCAACCTTATAAGACCTTGGAAGAGACCGAGAAAAATGAAGCAATTCTTTGTCAGCCAGAGGCATTCTTTCTTCAATCGCGTTAGCCATAGACATTTTATCTGATAACATAAAAAAATGTTCTGGAAGCCAAGTTTTTTGATCGATTTCCATAAAACACTCTGCTGAATCACTAGAACAAGAAGAAAAATATTGCTTCTGAAAATAATTTTTAACAATTAAATTTGAAACAAAAATTGAAGGAGAAATCACTTGAGATAATTTTTTATCTTTTTCAAACATAAATTGAGAAAAAAGATCAATTTCGTAATTATACTCTAATTTAGAAATCCGTGGATGTTTATTACCAATCACCCTAAAAAACTTAGGAAATTTTTTGTAATAATTTGCCAGTAAAGCTATTCGATAACGATCATAGCCACCAAAAAGTTCGTCACCGGCATTGCCTGTTAACGCAACGGTAACTTTTTCCTTGGCAAATTCTGATAAAAGCATCATTGCAAGAGCGGTAGGATTAGAAACAGGATCACTATTATGTAATATCATTTTTTCGAAAAAATTAACTGCATCATCAGAAGAAACAAAAATTTGATTATGTTTTGCTCCAAAAAATTTTGCTGTTTTTTTAGCTAATTTTAAATCATGATTAAATTTCTTTTCTTGTCGCTTGTCATCCAAATTAAAACCAACAGAAAAAGCTTCTATATTTTGATTAAAACGAGAAGCGCAGGATAAAACTAAACTTGAATCAATGCCACCAGAAAGATACACTCCGACAGGAACATCAGAAACTAGATGTCTTTTTACCGAAGAAAGAACTTTTTCTTTCAACAAACAAGTGGCCTCGTCATAAGAAATTTTTGTTTGTTCAACAAAATCCTTATCATAAGACTCAATAGTTAATTTTCCATTTTTGAGAAAAAGGGTGTGAAAAGATGGTAATTTGTAAATATTTTGAATTAAAGTATTAGGTTCTGGCGTATAATAAACTCTAAAATAATGATTAAAAGCTTCTAAATTTAGTTTACGTGGAATATCGTGAACAAAGAGACCTTTAATCTCTGAAGCGAAAATAAACCTTTTTCCATCCCAAAAATAATAAAATGGTTTCATTCCCAGATGATCTCGAGCACAAAAAAGAGAATTATCACGCTTATCCCAAATAGCAAAAGCAAACATTCCATTTAATTTTTTCATCAAATCTTTTCCCCATTTTCGATATCCAGCTAAAATAACTTCGGTATCTCCTTTAGTTTTAAAATCATAATCAGTTTCTAATTCTTTTTTTATTTCTTGAAAATTATAAATCTCGCCATTAAAAACAATAATTAATTCTCCCAAATTATCGACCATTGGTTGATTTGCTTCTATTGATAAATCAATAATACTCAACCTATTATGTCCAAGAGAAATTTTTTCATCAAGAAAAACACTCTCCGCGTCAGGCCCTCGATGAGAAAGGGCTACTGTCATCGCTTTTATCTTTTTCTCATCTTTCCAATTAAATCCTGATATTCCACACATATTTTATCTTTTTATAAACAAAAAATTGTCTCGCGAATTACTGGCTCGACCAGAAATAGAACCAACAGGATCTACTTCTACTTCTTCGAAAACTGAACCATCATTATTAAGCATAAAAGACTTATACCCAAATGATTGTAATTTTTTAACAGCTGGATCAGAATATTTTCTTCCTTTTTCATCACCCCAAATTTCCATAACAATACGTGGGCTATATTTTTTCAAAACATTAGTGGCTCCAACAATAGCGTCAGTTTCGCCTCCTTCAATATCAAATTTTATGATTGTTGGTGGTTTGTTTCCTTTGCTAACATAATCATCAATAGTTGTTGACGTTATTTTTATAGGAGAAATAACTTGTTTTAACAAAGGAAACCTAGAGCTAGCCGAACTATCTTCTATTTCAGTTGCATCATAAAAATCAACTTCACCAACATGGTTAGCTACTGCCATGCAAGATATATATATCTTTGACGAAGGTAAAAAATTACGACCAAGATATTGACAAAGTTTTTTATTTGCCTCAAAAGAATGGATTTCAACATCGTTTAATATTGTCTCAAATAAAGCTGTATAATAACCCATATGAGTACCAATATCGTAAAAAATATCGCACTCTCTAATATTTTTGATTAACCATAAAGTTAGTTTTCTTTCACTTTTATCCGGTGAAATACCATACATCAAAAAAACACTAGAATTAATATCGTCAGACGGAAGAATCATTTTTTTACCAAAGAAAAATTCAATTTTAATATTTTTAGGAAATTTTATTAACCGACGTTTAACTAATTGATAAAAGATATAAGTTAAACCAAAATTTCTAAAATTATAAAAAAATCTTTTGATCTTGCTGTTTTCTGATTTACTATATCGGACAGAATTCTTATACTTAAAAACTCGATAAGTAAATAAATCAATTAATTTTTGTCTGTCATTATTCATTTCTTAAACTTTTAGCTTGAATAAAATTAATAATATTTGTTGCCCTAGAATGCCAAGTATAATTTTTAACAATCTCTAGATTTTGTTTTGCCTGAATTTCAGCCGGAATTTTGTCTCTAAAAATATGCTCAATCACTTCAGCTAGAGATTGAGAATCACCTGGTTGAAAAGCGATTGCTTTTCCATTTAAAATCTCAGCCATAATTTCCAAATTAGAATACACTATTGGCCGACCAGAAGCTAGGTATTCCCAAACTTTCATTGGGAAACCATAATCTCTAAAATGTTTTTTATCTGGATAAGGAATAACTAATAAATCCATTACTTGCTCATAAGAAATAACTTTTTTAAATGGTTGTTTTTCAATGAATAAACATCGATTTCCAACTTTTTCATATCTTGCTAAAGCAAAATAATACTCGATCTCTTTTTTTGACCCACCAACAAACACCATTATTATTTTTTCATCTAAAAAAGATAAGGCTTTGATCATAGTCTTAATTCCTTTTTCTAATCCAACTGATTTAAACCCGCCAACATAACCAACTAAAAAATTATCAGACGGTAACATTAATTTTTTCTTTTGTTCTTCTTTTTTATTTTTAAAGATTTCCTTCGAACCACTTAAGTCAACCCCTCCATAAGAAACGACGATATTTTCTTCTCTATTTTGACAAACATTCGATAACATTTTTTTTAATCTCTTTGAAGTAGTAACAAGATAATCGCTGTTTTTGATTATGTAACGATCTCGCCAATCTTCAAACAATTGATGCCAATCTGAACAAATGTGATAATTAAATCCTAAAATTTGACGCCAAAAAATAAGAATAGAAAGAAGATATGGGTCTGACGAAAAAAAAATAGTCTTTTGATTATTCCATTGATGTTTAAATATAAAAACTGGAAGAATAAAAAAATAAGACACAGTTCGAAGACGCCAAGGAACATTTATAGAAATAGAATTAAAATATTTTAATTCTTCCGGCGCATTCCCCCGCACAAGTAAGATGAAATTGTTTTCCAAAATTTTAGCAAAAGCCTCAGCCATAGATTTTATGAAAAAAGGCTCAACTTTTTTAGATGGATATTTTTGTGAGGTTAAATAAATTAACTTCATTTTTTCTTATTTAAAAGATCTAAAATATACTTCTTTTTAAGACTCGACCCGTAATTAAAAGATCCCATTTGAAAATTAATTTCTTTAGTAATTTTATCTTTATACCGCTCAGGATTTTTAGAAGCAAGAGCAAAACAATAAACAGGGGCAAAAGGTTGATCATTACATCTAATAATTAACGGTTCAAAACCATTATCCAAAAATAATCTTGCAATAGTCATTGTTGTTGGTCGCCAATAATCACCAAAATCTGGACTATTATGAATTTGTTGCATTACTGGAACAACAATAATCACAACGTCATCACTTAAATCACAAAGGTGATTAAAGGCGGGCTTAAACTCATAAATATGTTCTAACGTTGTATGGTTAAAAACAACACTAAACTGACCCTTTAAATTAAAAGGAATTTCTTTTGTTAAATCAAGATTAATCTCTTGATATCTTTCACCTGCGGATCCAAAACCTTTTTGGTGACCTTCAATATTTGAAACTATATAATCTGAAGCATTATTAAAATAATTTTGATAAAACCCACCTTCACCATCAGAATCGCGCCAACCTGAAACATTGATAATTTTACCAGAAAAATAATGACTATATTGTCGCAATATATCATTAGAAAAATTTCTTGGACGAATAAATTTTTTATCAAGAACTCGATTAGCGATACCTTTCACTAACCGATGAGAAATTATCATGATTTTAAACAAAATTTTTTTCATTTTTATTCTTTAAAAAGTTTTTTAACCAAAAGCTCAAGACTATGATTTTTAATTACATAAGTCCTAAAATCTCGTTTATTTTCAAATAGTGTCCTCTTAATATCTTTAGCAATATTTTGAGGATTAAGACCATTAATCAAAAACTCTTCACCTAAGACTTCAACTAGATCCTTATTATAAACCAACGGCTTAACATCACAAGACATTGCTTCAAAGATTGTTTTATCCATACTTCCCGAAGGAGTTAGATTTAGATATAAATCGTGTTTTTGATAAAGAGATAGAGCTTCAGTTTGATTAACTGAACCGATAAATTTAATTTGATTACTTAAACCATATTCGTTGACTTTATTTCTAACTATATCTTCATAATCTTTGTCTCTAGAAGAAGAAGGCCCAGCAATAGTAACCCGAAAATCAACCTCTAATTTTTTCAATTCATTAAGAGCTTCAATAAAAACTAAAATATTTTTAACCGGAGAAATTCGACCCAAAAATAAAATTGAATTTAATTTTTTTGAAATTGAAAAATCAGACTGAAAAAAATGAGTATCAATACCAACTGGCATTAATTTTGTTTTTTTAAATTGATAGGTGAAAGACTGAGAAGAAGTACAAAAAACTTGATTAGAAATAAAAACTGCCAATCTTGTTAAAAAACTACCTTTTAAATGATTTCGCCACAAGGATATTTTTTTATTAAAAATTCTCCAGAATAATCCACCAAGTAACACATACTCTTGATTCATATGCACAAACACTGAGTCATAATTACAGTGTTCTTGCCAAATATATTTATAAAACCTAAAGAGATATTTAAGACGATTTTTCCCCTCCTCCTTACCCAAAGATAAAACTTTGACATTTTTAGGTAAATCAAACTCTCCTTGTTCGAGACAAACAACAGTCACCTGCTCTAAATTTTTGGCAAATTCTTCAATCCAACCATGAAAAAAACCGAGAATTGGATCATTTTTATCTACTTTTTGGGTAATTATTAACAGTCTCATATATTAAAAATCTAACTTACTTGCCAATTGGTTACAATCTGACTAACATAATCATTAAAATTCGTAATTTGATTAAGATTATCAACCTTAAATTTAATCTGAGTTGGTTCATCAATCGCTTGTTTTAAAGCCAGAGCCACTCCTTCTGGTCTAAAAGAACAAATCAAAGCCCCAGCTTCTCTAGCGACTCCAACATCCGTGCTAACAGCCGGCAAACCAAAAGCCATCGCTTCAGCTAAAGCTAGTCCATATCCTTCAAAATTAGATGTTTGTAAAAAAACGTCGGCTGTTTGATAAAAAGAAATTAAATCATTTTGCCACCCTAAAAAGACAACAGAATCTTCAAGTTTTAATTTTTTAATTACTTTTTCTAATTTATTTTTGACTGGACCAGAACCAGCAATTAACAATCCTGTATCCTTTCTATCTTTTTGCACTAATTTAAAACCCTCAATAGCTAATTTAATATTTTTTTCTGAAGTTAAGCGACTAGTTATTAATATAATCTTTTTAAATTGAGGATATAGATTATGTTCATTGGATAACTTTTTTAATTTAGATACTTCAACTAAATCGACAAAAATAGGCAAAACTATAATTTTAGCTTTTAAATTTATTTTAGAACTAAGCAAATTAAGCTTAATTCGATTAGATACTACTCTTATTTTATCAGCTGAAACTAATATCTTTTTAGCTAAAAGGTATTTAAAATAATTACCTAAAGAAAAGAATTTAAACTTATTGTCAAAAATATCAGTATGCATTTGCAACTCTAAAGGAACTTTAAATTTCTTTTTTAAACAATAACCAATCAAGCCAGTGGCTAGTGGGTCCTGACAAGTAATAATTTCTGGTGAAAATTGTTTACCTAATTTCCAAGCATCCATCAATCGGCCTAATTTAACTCGCGAATTAGTCGCGTAAGCTGTTACTTTTTCGTTTAATTTATCTTCTGTTTTGTAATTCCGTCCACTTAAAACTACAATATCTAACCGATCAACAAACTGACCGTAAGCCATCATTCGACGTCTAACCTTTGACTTTTGATCAAAAATATTAGAATCAGTGGAGATCATTAAGACTTTCATAAGCTTTTTAATTCCTTAATTAATTTATCTAACATAACATTAGTCTTAAATTTAGATAACGAGACTAAAGCTTGTTTTGTCATTTTGTTCCCTTCTTGAGGGCTCTTAATCAACCACAGTAAAGCCGAAAATAATTGCTCTAAATTACCAGATTCAATTAAAATACCAGATTGGCCAGTCTCAATCAATTCCGGATTGCCACCAACATCGGTTGTAACAATCGGTATACCCAAAGACATTACTTCTAAAAGTTGGTGAGACAAACCTTCGTATTTAGTATTTAAAACAAAAATATCAGAAGCATAAATATATTTAAATAATTCTTTTTGTTTTAATTGACCAAGCAAAGTAACTTCTTGTTGTAAATCATTAAACTTTATCAAGCTCTCTAATTTTTTAGAATCTGGACCAGAACCAACAATTAATAAATTAACATCTGGTATCACTTCTTTAATTTTTTTGACAACTAAGATCAGAGATTCAAAACCTTTCCAAGGAACCAACCTGCCAACTGTTATCAAAGTAATTCCTTTAATATTTAATTCTTGTTTTAATTTTGGTTTAGATTCAAATTTAAATTTTGAAGCAGAAAAAGAATTATAAATAACTTTAATTTTTTTATCAGCTACCGACCATTTAGTCACAATATTTTTTAAATAAAAACTAGGTACAATAATTTTATCAGACAATCTAACTACTAAAGTCTGAATTAATTTAAAACCAAAAACTAAAAAACCATATTTAAACTTATGCTCAACGAATTGATCAAGTGGATCAATTACCTCTTTTCTGATTGAACCTTGCTCCCAAGCATAATCACCCACTATCTTAACCATTAATTTTCGACGAGCTAATTTTGATGCAACGAGGGATGGCAGTCCAACTGAAACTGGATCTTGAACATAAATGAGATCAGCTCCGCGTGCTTGTTTAAAAACTAAATAAGCATATTTAAAATGACGAATTATTTTCGGCAAATGACGGACTTCAGAAAATTTAACCACTACCACTTCGATTCCCCGTTTAGGCAATTCAGTTTCTAAGAGTTTAGTATAAGTGGCTGGGCCACCAATTTCTGGTGGATAAAGCGGAGTCGCTATTACTATTTTCATAATAAATTTTTAATCAGTAAATCCATTTGACTAGAGACAATCGACCAAGAGTATTTTTCTTCAATCATACCTCTAGCCCTTAACCTGAGATTGGTAAGCTTAGCCTCATTATTATCATTTAACACCTTTAAAATGGTTTGTGCAATTATTTTTGGCTCAGTCGATTTAACCACAAAACCAGTCTCTTGATCATTTAAAAAATCGGCCAAACCTCCAGCCTCGGTGCCAAAAACCGGTAGGCCCGAAGCCATCGCTTCTAAAAAGGAATTACCTAACCCTTCGGTTCGAGATAAACGAATAAAAGCCTCACCCCGAAGTAAAAAATCTGGTAATTGAGCGTAAGGAATTAAATTATGAAAGATCACTCGTTTATTCACCTTTAATTTCTTGGCTAACGCTTCGAGTTTTTGTTTTTCTCTACCTAACCCAGCAATATGAAAACTAATGGTGGCTGGCAAATAAGGCAGAGCTGAGATAACTAAATCCAACCCATTTTTAAATACTAACCGTGAGGTAGTCATCAATTTTATCTCTCTAGATTTATCACTCCAATCGATTGCTTGATTATGAAATTTAAATAAATCTAAATCGACCCCATTAGGGATAATTTTGACCTTGCCTTTAAAACCTAATTGATACGCCCAATCAGCTAAATAAGTTGAAATCGCTTGAATTTGATCAGCCTCAGTAAAAATCTTAAACCACCATAAGCCCAAAATTTTAGCCTTAACTTCTATTTTTTTTAAATCATCACCTTCTTGCAAAGAAACAAGTAAAGGTAAGTTTGTTTGTTTTTTAAACTTAACTGCGCTCAAGCTCGCAAAGCTTGCCATCATTCCCCAAATCAAATCATAAGCTTTAGCTTTATGTAATTTATAAGCAAAAATATGACCAAATAATGCTAAATAAATCTTATCCGACTTCAAGCCCCAACCTAGTCGATAGACCATAACCCGTCCAATTTTTTCTTGTTTTGGTAATTTCCGGTCCAAACGGGCAGTGATTAAATCAAAATCATAATCCGGCAACCGATCAGTAATTTCCTTAAGGGCAATCTCCGCTCCTCCCACCAGTAGCAGATAGGCCGTACTAAAAATTAATACTTTAGGTTTTTGATCTGTTGTCATTAATCTAAATCAAGTAAATTGCGCAATATAGCTTCTGGTACTTCTTCATCTTTTTTGGCTTTAGTTTGAGTTTGGGTTTGAGGTTGATTAGTTTCGGCTTTAGGTTTTACGGCCGAATTATTTAATTTTTGATCTAAATTTGAGACTTGAGATTTTTTATCCTTGGTACTACTCATTAATTCTGATAAAGCGTTACGCAAGTCTTCGCGATGACGACCTGAACTTTTATCATTAGTTTTTTGGGTCTCTTTATTTTTTAATTTATTTAATGATAAAAATTTATCAGCTTGAGGTAAATCTGGTTTTGGTTTTTGATTCTGATTCTGATTCTGATTCTGATTCTGATTCTGATTCTGATTCTGATAATTATTATTACTCAATTTCCTAAAGTTATTGTCTGAAGCTTGATTCTTTTTATTTATTTCATTTTTTGGTGACACTTCATTAGTTAAACCAGTTTGCGCATCAAAAATTGCTTTTTCAATATCGACTAATTTACGAGCATATTTTTGACGCGAAGATTTTTTTACTTCTTCAGCCAAAGAATCAGTCACGGGTGCAATTGACGGCAAGGTTGTCGCTGAAAAAGGTTTTGACCCAATTCCGTCGATCATTAAAGATAAATAAATTTGAGTAAAACCTAAATTAACCATATCTTCAGTCGTAAAAGTCGGAAAAAATATTTTTTCAAACACTTCAGCATCAAACGGTCCCACTCGAAAAGCAATCGTGGTTCCGACGTTACCAAATACCGCATCGCGAACTTCTTCGGGCATTTGTTCTATATATTGATGCGCAATAGTTAAAGATAGTTTATACTTCCGAGCTTCTGATAAAATATCAGCGAAACTTTCGTTCGCAAATGATTGAAACTCATCAACGTATAAATAAAAAGCTGGTAATTTATCAATATTTTTTTCATCTAAATTTGCCCGCGACATCGCCGCTAGATAAATTTTTGTGATCAACATTGAGCCCAACAAATTGGCGTTACCTTCACCGATTCGTCCTTTTGACAAATTAATAATCACAATCTTTTTTTCATCCATTAATTTACGAAAATCAAAAGTTGATTTTTTTTGGCCTAAAATATTTCTAATTAAAGGATTAGAAGTAAACTGCCCAACTTTGTTTTGAATCGCTGGCGTCGCTTCAGCGGCAAATCGATCGGTATAATTAGCAAATTCATCAACCCAAAAAGAACGAACCCCTGGATCAGTCACACAACTAACCACTTTTTCTCTAAATTTTTTATCCGACATCATTCGATTAACCGACAGCAAGGTTGAGTCTGGATACTCCAGCAAAGCCAAAATCGTATTGTTTAAAATATATTCCATTCGCGCCGACCATTGATCATTCCAAATCTTTTTAAAGGCACTCATGAGTCCGGCGGCCACTAAATGGCGCTCGCTTTTGCCCACGTCTTCCATCACATTAAAACCAATTGGATAATCTAAATCAAACGGCGCAATATATAAAACATCGTCAATCCGATTTTTGGGAATATAGTCTAAAAGTAATTCTGCGGTCTTACCATGTGGATCCATAAAACATATACCTTCGCCATTTTTAATATCCTGAATCGCCATATTTTCCAGCATAGTTGATTTACCCATACCGGTTTTACCGATTACATACATATGTTTGGACCGATCAGATGATTTTATACCAAACGGTAATTTGCGACCCCGAAAATCAGTTTGGGCAAAATAATTAATATGAGGATTTAATTCAATAGCCATAATGTTTTTAACATTATACCATTATCAACTCAGGTTTTAAATCAAATTTAATAATTTACTGATTAAGTAGACTTGGTTTGTAAACCGAGCTGGTATAAGTATTAGTTGGATCCCACATCATAAAGGAATCTAAACCAACATCATAAGTGGCTTTAATTTGAGCTAAAACCATACTAGGAGTATAAGGTACAGGATAATCAAAATCTTGTAGCCATGGTCTAATTTTGTTGATTGAAAAAACTGGTTTAGTATAAAGTTGGGGTGAGGTCGAAGCGATTGGTTTACCTTGTAAAGTTTTAATGGTGGTTGAAGTAGCTAACGTCCTCGTGACCGCAAATTCCAGCGCCCCATAAACAACTTCGTAAGGATATAAATTAGGCTTAGTAATATTACCAAAACCAGCGTAATAATGAGATGGATAAACCATTGGCGAAACATAATCAAAATAAGGTAAAAAATGTTCCCATAATTGACCGATGCCAACATCAACGAAAGTTGAAGTAATTACCCCAAAAACATCAGCGGAGATTATCATACCGGTTGGTTTTAATTCTGATTGTAAATAAGCAAAAAAACTTTCTAACACTTCTGGTTTGGCGGTCGAACTTTTGGTGATTGGTAGCCAAATATCTGACATCTTACCATCAGACGGAAAACGGATGTAATCAAAATTAAGCTCATCTACTCCTTGAGCATAAGCATCTTTAGCAATTTCAATTATGTGATCATGAGCAAGTTTTGAAGCCGGATCAATATAGGTTAATCCTTTTTTGTCTTTCCACATTTCAGTTGGCAAAGCTAAGCTTTTAACCGCTACTTCAGGATTATTTTTAGTAAATAACGGATCCTGAAAAACTGTCACTCGGCCAATCACATAAATTCCTTTATCGTGCCACTCTTCGACCAAACTTTTTAAATCCTTAATTGGACAATGAGATATCGCATAAGGTTTAAGCTCATCAGATATAGGTGTAAAAGATATGGCTCCAGTGTAGTCTTTCAAATCTAACACGATGGCGTTAATTTCTGTGGTCTCCACTAAATTAATTAAGCGCTCTCGCAACGATGGAGTTACAGCGACGCAACTTGTCATATAAACTGCCTGCAATGGTGTCGGAGTTTTTAAATGTTTAACCGGAGGTACTACTTCTGTTTTTTCAATCTCACCAAGTGAGGCGACTAAACCATTTTTATCATAAGCCGGAATAGCATAATTAAAATTATCGTCTTCGATTAACTTGGTTTTAGCTAAAACAAAACCAAACACTCCCACTAATAAAATCACCAAGCCAATGATAATAAAAATTAGCTTAGTTTTATTATTCATTTATTTTCAATAAAAATTAATTATTATTAATATCAAAATCTTCAACTTGATTTAAAGTTTGATTTTCTGTTTTTGTTTCAGATTCCGGTAAATCTTTTTTACTGTTTACTTTCATAGCTTTAATTTCTTTTTTTAAAGTATAACTAGTCATAAAACCAAACATAGCAATCAAAAAACCCAATATAATAAAAAGAGAACTTTCGATAACCTCAGGGAAACCCTGCAGTAAAGTCAAAACAATAACAATAACACCAAGAATACCGCTCGCTTGATTACGCCAAATAATATTTTTCATATCTTCAAATAGTACTACAAAATCTTAAGTTAGCCAAAAGTTAAATTATTAAATCATTAGCTAAATCACTAACATTCCCCGCCCCCATAACGATAATCACTGAATCTTTACTGACGTTATTATTCAAATCAATCTGTGCTTCCTTAAAACTTTTAGCATATCGAGTAGTTGTGGTTAAAGATAATTGGGCGACCAAATTCAAATCCGAAGCCAAACCATCATCTTCTTCCCTGGCAGCATAGATCGGCAGAATAAGCACTTCATCGGCTAAAGTTAAGCTAGATACAAAATCAGTTAAAAATTGCTTGGTTCGTGAATATAAATGAGGTTGAAACACTGCGATGATTTTTTGGGTTGGATATTTTTCTTTCACTCCTTGCAAAGTGGCTTTTATTTCATCAGGATGGTGAGCATAATCATCATAAACCAAAGCTCCATTTTTAGTTTGACCTTTAAACTCAAATCGACGCCAAGTCCCACTAAATTCGGCTAAAGATCGAAGTGAACTCTCTAGATTTATTTCAACCGCTTCGGCTACCGCTAGTGAGGCTTTAGCGTCAAGTCTAAAATGCTCACCTGGAAATTGTAATTTTAAATTATCAATCGAAATTGTTTGATAATCTATAATTTTAGCTTTAGCCGATTTAATAACTGGTTTGATGTTTTTATCATTTAAATCACAAATAATAAATCCCGTGGCTGGTACCTTGTTAACCAAATCAGTAAAAGCTAATTGAATATCCTTTAAATCATGATAATAATCTAAATGATCAGCTTCTAGATTAGTGATTACTAAAATATTTGGATTTAAATTTAAAAATGACCGACGGTACTCACAAGCTTCAACAATTAAATACTGACTAAGTCCAGCCACAAAGTTACTTGACCGATCACCAGCTGGTGATTTAGGTGAATCTTTCAAAAAACTGCCAACAATGACAGTTGGATCAAACTTAGCATCAATAAAAATTTTGGCTAACATAGCCGTAGTAGTTGTTTTGCCATGAGTTCCCGCTACGGCAATGGTAAATTTTTCTTTTGACACAAGACCTAAAATTTCCGGATAAGACAAAACCGGAATATTTAACTCTTTAGCTTTAGCTAATTCAGGATTAGAAACGGGAATCGCAATAGTGTAAACCACCAAGTCAACATCTAGTGGAATTTGACTAGCACAATGCCCAATAAACACTTCTATCCCTAGTTTGGTTAATTCTTCGGTTACAAGTCCAACCGATTGATCAGAGCCACTAACTATTTTACCTTCCAAACTAAACATCCTAGCAATAGCCGAAATCCCGATTCCACCAATACCGATGAAATGGATTTTTTTAATTTTTAATAAATCTATCATTAATCAAATTAAAGCATTTCTCCAACTTAAATCCAAATTCTAAAATTAAACGAATAATAAATTTATTTAACTTCAATAATTCGACCTTTCCACGCTTGAAGAAATTTTTTGGTCGACAAGGTTTTTTTAATTTTAGAACGATCGGTGTCATCAGGATCTAAAACTATCGCTCGATTAGGAGTTAAGCTAAGTAACACCACCAAATGACCACCTTGCTTTGGTTTAAATTTAGAATAAACCGAAGCCATAACTGGTCCTTGTTTAATTGTTGTTTGTAAATATTTTAAAGCTTGAGACGATGGTAATTTAGACCAATCATAATTTTGACTAGATTTAAAACCATATAACTTAGCTAAACCAACAAGTCCAGTATGTCGCCAACCGATATCTTTAATCAAAGCCCGGCGATTTAAACCAATTTGATATAACTTATCAGGAGTTGGTAAATTATCTTTTTGATGCTTACCACTGGTTTTTAAATATTCCATTAACATCAATAAACTCATAATACCGCAACCAGAGACTATAAAATGTTTATTCTTAAAATCAAGATGTTGCGAATATAAAACCATTTTATTTTAAACTAGGATGATAATACATTGCCAGAATCGAGCGAAAAGTATCACTCCCTTCTTTACCAAAAGTAAAATGGTGTTTTTGTGGTACCCGTTTTTGCCATATATTAGAAATAGCTTTATTGTCGTTTAAATAAAAACCAATATGAAGATGGTCGTGAGTAGACTTTTTAGCTTTACCCCAGATTAAAATTACACCTGGTTTTAACACTGTAGTTTTTCGCCAACCCGCTTCAATTAAAGCTTTTTCTGTCCCCGAAACTGTACTATGTAGTCGATCAATCAAACCAAAAATAGCCAGCACCGAAGAGACATAAAAAGCACAAGACAGATTTCCTTTTTCGGTAACATCTTTCTTGTGACCACGAACTTCCATGTATAAAGTCTGAAATAAAGTTGTGCCCACACTTTTTTTTAACATTAAAAGTAAAGTCTCAAGTGGCAAAGGTTTGATTTTAGTTTTAGTCATAAAAATTAAAGTTTAATAACCGCTTCTTTAAATTGATCACCGCGATCATATTCATTTTTAAAACCACTAGGTGGAAGTCCAAAACTAGATGCTCCTGGCGACAGTAAGACAATATCACCAGCAACTGATTTTTGACTAGCAACAAATACAGCTTCGGACATTGATAAAGCTAAGGTAAAATTAAAATCAGCTGGTAAAAGTTTTTTAATTTTTTCAGTCGCTAAACCAGGAAATAAAATTAAATGCTTAACTCTTTTGATTACTTCTCTCACATATCCATCATAATCCAACTCTTTATCGGCCCCACCACCAATTAAAATAATTTTTTCTGTTTGTTTTGGAAAAGATTGAAGGGCCGCAATCACCGCGTCGGGCGTTGTTGCATTAGTGTCATTATAATAGCGAACTCCATTTTTAGTATTAACAAATTCTAAGCGTCCAGGTAAACTGGAAAAATTTTCAACCGCTTCTTTAATTATTTCAAGTGGTACCCCTAATAACTTTGCTGTTTCAATGGCAATACCTACATTATATCGATTATGGCTACCAATAAGTTTTATCTTAAAATCTTTAGCATCATCCACACCAGCCACCTTAATCTCTGTTTTAATCTGTTGACCATAAATATTTTTAATTTTATCAACCACTTGATCGCCAACCACTAATTTATCATCTACTAACTGATACAAAAAAATATTGGCTTTATCGGCTAAATAACGACCCATATCCCCTTCATAATAATTTAAATGATCTGGCATAAAAGTCGTAAACACCGCTACCTCAGGACTAATCTGTTCTTCACCAAAGCCTTGTAGTTGCCAAGAATCTAATTCTAAGACCACCACATCACCGGCTTTAACCTCGGCTAGTAATGGCAAGGTAGCTAACCCTCTAACATTACCTCCCAGAAAAACACGATGGTCAGTCTTAGTATTGGCCAACTTAATAATTTCATAAAGCAAATGAGTGACGGTTGATTTACCTCGCGTGCCAGTTATGCCAATAATCTTAACACCTGGAGGGGCTAATTTACAAAACAAAGATGCATCCATTTTAACTGGGATTTGATTATTTTTTGCTTCTTGAAGATAAGGCGACCCGAGTGGTACATTCGCCGCCCTAATAACCAAATCAACATTTACAAAATCTTCTAATCGATGTTCGCCTAAAACATATTTAATGTTTGAAAAATCTTTAAGTAGAACTAAAGCCGACTCTAAATCTTCGGCTTTTTTTAAATCTGTGATTAACAGGTTGGCCCCCGCTTCCGCTAAAAATTTAGCGACTCCAATCCCTCGCCCTAAAACCCCAAGTCCCATGAGGACAATTTTTTTATTTTTGAAATAATGATTATAATCTATCATGTAGTCATTATAACTATAACCCTCTTAAAAAAGAAAGGGTGGTTTCATTTTTTAGTTAAAATTGTTAAAATTAAATTAATTATGGAAAAAATACCAAACAATAATAATCATTCAGAAATTAGCAATATTAATACCCCAAGAATCCCCGAAGCGACAAAATCTCAAAATCCAGTTTTTCGTGAAGTTCACGCTTTAACCGATAAAAAATACCCCCATCGCAACGAAGAAACAATTACCACTACTCGTAAATCAATTTTAAATCGCTACAACATAACCCAAGAACATGTTGTTGACTTTGATCAAGACGGCAATCGCCACATTAGAGCTTTTACAATCTTACAACATCAAACTGATCTAACTAAAATATTTTACTGCGAAGGTCACGCTCCTCACGCTCTACTTTTAAATACTATTCTTAAAAAATTTGAATCAAAAATTGGAGTGTCAGAAAATCTAGATTTAGATTTAGATATTTGGTTTATTAAAAAAGGATTTTTAGATCCAAACCAAAATGGCTTCAAATCTTTTCCTGAAACTAGAAAACACTTAACTAAAACTTATAATCAAAATAAAAAAATAAATGGTAATGATTCTGATATAGATGAAAATCATATTCCTAATTGGTTTTTGTCTGGCGATAGCAGTTCTTAAATCTATAAAAATTTTATTTAAATCTCTGTATATGTTCGTGTGCGCGATCCAGGACTCTTTCCCTACAGGAACGGTACAAGCTTCACATCTCATTTCGCCTCTCGATAAACTCGAGGCTCATTGCGATAAGTTCAGCCTTTTCGAGTCCTGTCGAAAAGCAAGCAGTTGCTTTTCTATCTTGCCACTCACTTTGTTCGTGTGCGCGATCCAGGACTCGAACCTGGGACCTCCCGATTATCAGTCGAGCGCTCTAACCATCTGAGC
>Ga0208904_1000937_pt1 | contig 21394 bp, 25 predicted proteins | sample AntAceMetag02UKB_FD_184774 | JGI IMG/M metagenome (GOLD analysis project Ga0208904, IMG submission 184774) | Saline lake microbial communities from Ace Lake, Antarctica - Antarctic Ace Lake Metagenome 02UKB (SPAdes) (version 2) | ecosystem: Environmental > Aquatic > Non-marine Saline and...
CGTTTCAATTCTGTTGTATTACATATAAAAGGAGTACCAAACCAACACGTACTTGCCTCCTGCAATTCCTTTACTCCTCTAATCCCTGATATATTACGAGTAACTATCGCTTCTATTGTCGTTTTAGCTATTCTCCTATTGAAATCAATCTTATTAAACTTCTCTAACTGTACCGATCCGATTGCTCCCTGTAAATCTAACGGCTTTACATTGTAACCCATACTAGAAAATACATATTTATGATCCACCACTCCATCGTATTTGTCTAACCATTTGGCAAATCTATGTTTGCATTTTCCTTCCGGCAATAAGCTATCTGTACCAATGCAATAACAATCCCTTCCCCAATTGACTAGACTCCGCATCAGTTTCATTAACGGTTGATTATCCGAACAAACCATTCCTCCCTCTCCAGTAGAAATATGATGAGCCGGATAAAATGAATTTGAATATGCTATGCTATATTCGTTCAAATATTTTTCACCCCACTTAGAACCTAAACTATCACAGTTATCAAGTATTAATTTTAAACTATATTTTTCACAGATATCAATAAGTTTGTTCATGTTAGGAGGATTACCCAATACCGGAGCTAAAAATATTCCTTTTGTCCGTTCAGTTATCTTCTCCTCTATTTTACTTAAATCAAAATTTAAAGTTTCCCACTCAATATCTACGAACACAGGTTTTAACCTATTCTGATGTAATACTGAAATTGTAGTGGGAAAAGCTGCTGGAGAAACTATAATCTCATCCTCATCCTGCCATTCATAATACTGTTTCAAACCAGCAATCAATATCAAATTAGCAGAAGATCCTGAATTAGTCATTAATGAATGCTTTGTATGGAACATCTCACTAAACTTCTTTTCAAACGCACTAACATTCTTATCAACCGTAACCCACTTACCATTTAACAAAACACTGATAGCAGCTACCATTTCCTTGTCATCCCAATAAGGACCAGAATAGTAGATAGGAGTTTCCCCTGGTATAAAATTATCAGTATTATATACGTAAGGAACTTTATGATCCTTTACCAAAGTTTGTATGATGTCTTCTACAATCATTTTATTTCTTTTAATAGATTAACTATTGCTGTTTTTATTTGCTCATTATGATCACACCATTTTTCCGACCTCTTGAAATTATCCTGCATTGCCGGCAACATTCTTTCATATTGCTCTATTGTAACGTTATTACAAGCTTCCACCATTTCATCTACGCTATTTACTTGAATTATTCCATCAGCATTAAAAAACTCCCCTATATTATCAGCTCCGTAGTATATAGGTACGGTCAATGTTTGAAAACAATCAATCAACTTCTCAGTAAAGTAATTGTTCATTGATGTGTTCTCGATTGCTATGTGATATTGGGAATCAAATAACGGAGTTTTAGAAGCTCCCAAAACAAGCTCATTATTATAATTGGCTCCTTTCCACTTATAATGCCCACTCAAATAAAATTTTCTTACTATTTCAATCCTACCTCTTTTTTTCCACAACTCATGCCGTACTCTATATCCTTCCATAGTTCTATTCGCTTTCCCTCCAACGACCGTAGATACTGAAAACCTTTTCCAGGGCGAAACATATCCTTTTGCCCAAGTATCTATGCAATGAAAAAACCTTGCTTTAGTATTAGTTTCAAGTAAGCTCTCCCGATAAGTTAATACGTAATTATAATTTTTTGGGAATCTATTAACCAACAACACTAAATCATCCCTACAAGCCTCCTCCAAAATTATAATACGAATACTTCCAGCTGGAATTACTTTCACAGGAAACCGATCAATATAAACCTTCACATCCTTGTCGGTATCTATATCTATGTTAAGTAAATGATTATAATAAAATTTAACCTTCATAATCTGGAGTTACTAAATGTACTGCTCTATATTTATTTTTCGTTAATTTCAATAACCTATGATATAAATTATGATTCTTATTTGTTGCTCCTTTAGCCTTATTGGTTATAGGGTGCCATTGATGAAACACAAAAGGATCTGCCGTTATTTCAAGTTTCAATCCTAATGTTTTAACTTGGTGCAGAAAATAATTATCTTCATAAGCATTCCCATCTTTAAACCGTTCATCAAATCCATTCAACTGTATTAGATTTTTAGTTGTTATTGCTGAACAAAAATTATATCCTACTGGTCTATGTACTGGATGATTATGCCATCCACTTTCCTTTCTTGATACTTTAGGCTTATTATTAATAATCACAGTTTCTGGAACCTCCCCTTCAGACAAACAGTAACAACCAAAAGAAATATACTCCTCATCCGTCATTTGCTTGGCTCTCTCCAGTATGTTACCTTGATGATAACATTCACTATGCTGTATGATTATACTCTTGGGAGAACCCTTTAAAGCCTCTAAAATACCAGTATTAAGAGCAACAACAGGATTGGACCACCCTTCATTTTTTATTTTGAGTACTTTAACCTCATAAGGCAGAGCAAAAATAAAGGCTTCATTTATGCTTCCGTTATCATCTACAATTATTACATTGAAATCTTTTGTGTCGTATTGTTTAAATGATTCTAGGGTTCGTGTCAACTGCTTTTGCCGATCACGGAAATGAGTCATGACAATCGTTACCATTTCTTTTCCTGTACCAATTCCCCACCCTGGAGGAGATACCACTATCTTCTCTGGATTATCATTTAAGTAAGCTGCCCACCGACTGAATGAACTATTTGCTGTAATATTATGATCACACAATTTCATTAATTCAAAATCCAAGTAATCCTCCAAATGAACGAATGTAATTTTACGGGAAAAGTATTCCTCCTTAAAATGCTCCTTACTCCACTTCATCCCATTACCAAATACATATATATCTCCTTCTGTATGGCGTAAAGCTTCCATGTAATAGCTTAACGGTAATAGGTAAAACCCTTTCCTACCAATATAGTCTTCTCTTCTTACATGGACGGATACTGACGGATTTTCAGTGATTTGTTTTTTCAATCTCAAATACTCATCTGTATAATACTTCTTCTGTACACAAAACTCCTTACGAAGTCTTGGTAATATACTTTCATAATACTTAAAATCATTCCAGTAACCTAAAAAGTTATTATTATCCATCTGTAATAAATCGGGATTATAACCAGTATCTTTAACAGGCTTTTTATCCAAAAATGAATGTATTTTTACTTCTGTATTAAACATTCCTAAACGATAATAACGAGGAGAATCTTCCCACCTAAAAAATACACCATCTGTCCACTCTCCTTTTCCATTCTTAATACCACGAGCTCTACGCTCATACCAACCAGTAGCATACCTCACATCAATTCCATTCTCTGCCTGAGCTTGACCAAAGGCATACTGTGATAATTGATTTCCTAACCCTGCATATATTCGTACTACATTCACGCCGCTAATATTTTATCTTTCCAGATTGCCGGCAATACATGACAGTTAGATAAATGAAAATTATCACGAATCCCGTATAAATTAGTTGGCATCGCTGATATAAAATTACAACCATACTGTTTCCTATAAGCATCACATGTTATAAGACCAGCAATCTTTGCAATAGCATAACCTATATTAGACGACTCCAATGAATCCGTCAACAAATACTCTTCCCGTATTGGTTGTTTGCATAACTTCGGATAGATACAAGCTGATCCCAAAAATATTAACTTTTCAACTCCAGATAATCTAGCAGCTTCTATAACGTTTGTTTGAACTAAAAGATTTTCCCTTATAAAGTCTCCAGGGCAAGTCATATTGGCATTAATACCACCAACTCTAGCAGCTGCCAAAAATACATACTCTGGTCTATCCGTACTGAATATCCACTTGACTACATTTGGATCTGCTAAATCACAATTTTTGTGTGGGTAGGTAATAAGATTATAATACCCTTGGTTTTGTAAAGCTCTGACAATAGCTGATCCAACCAACCCGGTATGTCCTGCTACATATATTTTACTTGTCTTCTCCATTTAGAATCTCTTTAACAGTTGACTTTCTAAATATTTTAATCGTACTATCCGGACAGGCATTAATTATTTCCACTCCTCTAAGTAAAGCATCTCTTTGAATAGCGGGAAAACCACGGGAATGCCTTTCAAATGGTAATCCCTTTACTTCTCCTGGTTTTCTATTAGCTGTTCCATATAATCCATGCCAATGTTGTTTATGCTCTTTATCCAACTTCATATCAAATCCAAGTAGGATAATTTTAGAAACTCCCGAATTTACTGCTACACTTATTGCAGCTGATCCACTATTGCCATTCCAACAAACCTTACTATAATCAGGACTAATTCCTTGGCCATGTTTTCCATTCCGATTTAATACCTTAATATGCTCCGTATCATTTTTCAATAAACTAGCATGACAAGATACTTTCATTCCAATAAATTCAGCTAGTAGTTCCCTATTTTCAAGATACCAACGTTTATCACCAAAAAATACCATGTCAATCCAATCTCCAATTAAAAACGCTGAATTAACTCCTATTACATGCTTTCCATGTATTGCTTTCATGTAAGGAGAATAAGCCCTAGGTGGTAACTTACCACTTAGTACCTGTTGAATAATATCATCAGGAACATCAAACTGCCTTGGAACAGATGGACCTCCACCGATAATCCAACATTCTCCATCTGTCCACATTCTTGGAACTGTCCATCTCATTTCTCCTACAATAGTTTAATCAACTCCAAAGCACTCTCACGAGTCATTGCTTTTTCATTTAGTACCTTCCCATTAGAATTAACAACATCATACCACTTACCGCTACGATGTTTTATACTATAAATAGCCTGAACAACTTTAATATCTTCCTTCATGCCTTCTGGTAATTTATCAATAGGAGCTATAATATCTTCACACCCTTTCGGAATGTCCATTAAACGAGCAGAAAATACTTGTCCAGGTTTAATGATTTTATTTCCCATACGAAAACTACCTCTACCAAGTTTCTTCCACCTGATTAACTCATTTTTATTTTTCTTTGTACGTTCCATTTTATTATTATTTAAAATTAAAAATCACTTGATTAGTGAATATCTTAACTATGACAAACGAGTTATTCCGCTGTTCCCATCTTGATCACTACGGATCTGAGGAACTTGGATAGTCAATACCTTATACTTGGTAATGAATTTTCCTTCTGTTTGCCATTGTACATTGGTAATTCCCATACCACGTACTAAACGTACTACATCACTAGTCATTTGAATTAGTAATACATTATCAGCCGTCAAAGTATCAATTACCTTGATTCCTTTGATACCACCAACTTTCAGGATACGATCCCTGATAGTGGTTCCCGGAGTTACAGTGTCATAATCTTGATCCAATACAGTTTCATAAGCTGTAGGAATATATATCATCCAAGGACCATAATGCTTAGCATCAATACTAGCTTGCTTCATACTAATTACATCATTCAACAGATCAGCAGCAGATTTGGCTGAATCATCCCAGTCAGTACTCAACCTCACTGTATTCCTGTCTCCATGATTCAGATAACTCTTTATAGTACCTCCACCATAGGTGTATTCAGTATCTGTAAAGAGCATTGTTTCCAATTTCTCATTTACTTTACGGGCTGCTCTTTCCGCAGAAGTAGTATCCAGTGGATTACCTAACTTCCGACTTGCTGCCAATACTCTGGAGTTGATTTCATAATCAACGTGAATAATTGGAATTGGTAAGTAATTAGTTCCAAACTTCGGACGATCTCCTCTACTACGAGTCACTCCATCCATTGTCAGGTCTGCTTCCATTGCATCACTTACGTCATGGTATTCAAGTACCGTAGTACCCATTGCATTACCAAGATTGTAAACTAAACCGTTATCAACCAAATCCTGTACTCCACCAAGCCTTTGTCTAGAAATTTCCAATAAAGCCTCATCTAATCTTTTCCACTCATCCCTACGAAGTGTACCAGTATTGTCATTAATAGGACTCGTTTGATAGTTACTTACTTTACTTGGATCACCTCCGCGATAAATAGTAACATAAGTTCTTCCATCAGTACCAACGAATGGTCTCATTGCTCCCGGATCCATTTTACCTTGTTCTAACATATAACCAGCTACAGAACCTTCTGCACCTTTAGGACTCATAAAATCTACATTTGTTTTCATTTTTTACCTCCTTTCTGTTTTTAAATTATTCTTACTTTGATTCTCCTGTTATACGCAATCAGTGCAACACTCTCCTCAGAGCCTACTCCACTTGAACCAGACAGGTTGGCTGCTTCTAAACATACACCAACAATCTGATTAGTATAAACATTCATATCAGTTACGGATTCTAAACTAGAACCACCAACTGCAATATCCGGTACATGAACTTTTAAATATCCATCTCCGTTAGATTCAAGAAAATCACCGATTGCGGCGTTTTGTCCATCTGCAAGTATAGCATATACCTGATCACCACGACCGGGAATCCATACTTGTATTGGTACACTTACAGCATAGGCTGTATCAATACCATTACCTTGCATTTCATCTTCAAGTGCAAACATCTGAAGAGCATTTCGCCCAGCATTTGAATGTGCTTGTACAGTATCAGCTGAAGTAAGTTCCACCAACATACCCGGATAGATTGCTACCGCAGTTGCTGTGAGTTCTTCTACTACATCTGAATATTTTTTGATCTTAATCGTATTATATGACATTTTTTACCTCCTTTCGTTAATTTTTAGCTTCTTCCTTGATTTCAATTCCAGGGAGAAACAATGGTTCTTCTTCATTATCCTTAATCTTGGAGCGTTCTGTATTTCCTCCAAGTAGAGAAAAATCGGTATCGTCTTTCAATGTAGACTTATATAATTTTTCAAGGGCATCCATCGACATTTCTTTAAAATCGACATCTGTGTATATATCTCCAGTATTCACTAAAATACTTTTTGACATTTTCGCTCGTTGTGCATTATATGTTCTTTCACCATACGCATACACTTCCGGATTAACAGTTGGTTGAGACTTTTTATAATCTTCAATCACTTGCAATTTTGCAGCCTCATTCAGTTGAGGAGCTTCTTCTTTGACCGGCTCATTAGGAAACATCTTTTCAATTACGTCTGCCTCCTGAGTCAGTAACCACTCTTTGTCCTTTTCAGTATATTTACTTAACACATTTGCGATAAGTTCATTTACCCTATCTGGACAAGGAGCTTTCTTTAATTCACTCATTGTTTTAACCTCCTTTTTAGGTTTATTACTTACTTTTGTTCTTTTAAAGGATCGCTCCTCCAAGGCCACAAAATTAACCTCCCTTTGTACTTCAACAGGATCACCTACGAATTCTACTTCATCATTTCCTGACAATGCATAATTTTGTTGGTAATACGTTGTGCCTTCTCCCTGCATACGAACCTCATAAACCAGTTCGTTGTCATACAGTTCTACAAGATAATGATACTTCACTTGAGTATCTTTCGCATCCAATTCCGATTGTACTAACTGTAATTTCTCACGGTAACCATTTTCGTTATCCGTAATATGATCAACAATAGCATTTTTAGAATCAAACACCTTTACCTGTTGTAAATCTAATTTTACTTTTTTCACATCTTTTCCTCCTTTCTTATTAACTCTGATTCCACAACCATCCGTCCAAGAACAAGCACCTGTCCCGCCGGGCAGGAGAGCCAAATGATCTGGTCTGTGATTTCTGGCTATTGATTCATATGATTCTCCATGCCATTCACCTGACACGTTTTCCTCCTCTGTAAACACCCCAACACTCACCTGTAATTCCTGTTGTGCTCTGATAGCCTGTAAAGCTATATCGCTTACCTCCTGCAAACGCTTCTCATCCAACCAGGCTTCCGCCTTCAACTTATTATCATCCATGTGAGTATTAAATATTCTCCCTACCTTTACCTTTGCTAACATCGCAGGTGAATTGGCAGAAACATTACCTCCATCAACCGTTGGGTGTTGTACGGTTACTGGAATACCATCCCAAGACTCAGGAAATTTACCTAAATCCTCTGTTAAATGTAGTAATGGACCTTGTGATCCGTTATGCACTCCTTCAACCATCATTACAACAGGTACTACAATGTGAGTCCTGCCTTCATAAACATCTGAACGAATTACATATTCCCCATTTACTTGTATAATATATTTTATCATATTATTTGTATTATTTCTTTTTAAATACAATTTCATTATCCTGATCTTTTCTTACTTTAAAATGCTTATCATCTCCATAAGCAATATCATTAGGAATACCATCAGGATATGCTTCACATACTACTCTTTCCGACATTTCAGTATTGTCGGGTTGTTTAACGCCAATAAAGTATTTACATTTTCTTTTATTACAATTTGGTACTAGCAACATATTTTTATTATTTTAAAAATCCATCTAATAAATCAATAATTTCTTTTGGTAAAGATTTTTTTACTCCATGTAAAGGAGATGTATATGCTGAAAAACATTCTGCAAAAGCTTCCTGAGTATTACTTGCTCCATATTTACTTATATATTTTTTAAAATATGCCCTACCTTTATCTTTATAAAAGGTTCTCCATTTTCCCCAGTCATTTGATTTCAAATACTTATACCATACATGATGTCCATATTCATGTCTAAAAACACTCCCAAAATCAGATCCTACATTAAATACATTTTCTCCTAAAGTTAAAACAGGTGCTTTTAGTTTAGCAGAAGTCGCCATTCTAATTTTTCCTGTTGTAACATTATAATCAGCATAAGACTTTTGATTTCTCCCAATTCCAAATGCCTTTTCAAAAAGAACATCCCCATTTTTTACTTTTTCCCAATTTTGTACATTCTCTAATTTAATAAATTTCCTATAAACATTTTCAGTCAATTCTTTTCCTATTGCATTTGCTTTTTTTATTTCCTCAACAGTTAAAACACCTTCTTTTGTAATAGGATTAATTTGATGTATATTAACTAAAGCTTTTTTTACTTTTTCTGCATCTGATATATTTTTCCAAACTTCTACATCTTCCTCAACAACTCGGCTTACATCCTTCCCTTTAAACGGCAATGCAATACAACGACAATTTGGATGTAAAGGAATCATCCCCTCAATCCTATCCAATGTAAACACTTCCCTTTCCAAAGCATTACAACGATCACAAACCCGGTCATCACCTGCAGTAACCCATTCCGCTTTCACTTTAACTCCTTCAACTCCCCAATTCCTGTATTCCTGAATAGTTGCATTATGATGAGCCCTTATAATTTCAGTTCTTGCTAAAGTCTCCGCCCTACGAGCAGCCGGAACAAATCTTCCCAACGTATCAGTCAATCCCAATTCTCCCATCCCGCTACCATTAATTGTACTAACTAATTTCCGAGCTAAAAGCCTTGGACCATCTCCGTCAGCCATTCCCTGAGCCAGGACTCTACTTATTTGGGTGTCCATCTGTGCTGTAATGCCTTTTAAGCCACTAAACGTTCTACTATATAGTAATCCCACCCTATCTAAATGAAACGGCGTAGAGAGGCTTATTTCGATTCCTCCAGTCTGACCAATTGTCGGAACATCAAACCCAGCTTTCTGTAATTCGTACCTTGCTCTAATTACTCCCCGCTTGTAACTGTCCTGAATATACTTATTTGTCCAAGCCGATTCAATACCAGTTCCTATTTGTTGAAATTCACTTACTTCTAATATTCCTCTTTCCACCTGACGGTTTAACCACTCCATAAAAGCATTTACCTTATCAACTGAACGTGGAAATACAAATGCCTGCCTGCCTGGAGGTGTCATTTGATAGAACCCGGCCTGCATTCCAAAACAATCCTCCTCCACAATAGCTTTCCTTATTACCGTAGCTAATTCTCCAAACCGTCTACGCATATCCCTGGCAAACGTATTTCGTAGAACAGTTGTACGAGTTGGATCGTAACTGTTTACTTGAATACTTGTAGAATGCGTATGTATTAATGTTTCTGTCATTATTCCCAACTAAAAACTGTTCCTTTTTTATATTTTTTCACAAGTGTTATATTATCTACCCTAGTACTATTCAAATCAAACTCAACAGCATCATGCACCTTAATTGTTTTACTTGTCAATTCACTACGGTCAAAATACCGATCCACTCCGTTCTGATCTACTAATCTACTCGTATGCTGTAATGGTGATATGAATTGTATTACTCCTTGCATTATTCCTTTTCTGTTAATTCATCTTTTGGAAAATCCTCAATTTCTTTCAAACAATATTTTTTCAATTCTGTTTTAATATCCTTTCCATCCTCAGTTAAAACCAACTCATTATTTCGTTTAGTAGCAAAACGAGTTATATCAATTCTTATAAGATCATTAATCTTAATATGAATATGAGCTTCTACGATATGGGAATCTGTTACTCCTAAAAGTTTCAATATTTCCCATCCTATTTGATCACTTACTACCGCTGTTGCCATAATTTATTCCTCCTTAGTTTGTTGTTGATTCTGTCTTTCTAATGCTTCCTCCGCTGGTGTTAATACCCTTTCTTGCTCTTCCTTAATATGAGCCTCACGGGCTTCTATGATTAGTTCAATCTGATCCTTTTCTAATCCCAAGAAATATTCTAAAAATACATCAGGTGGAATTGTCATCTCTGCCATCGGTGAACTTGCATATTTACTCAAAGCCTCTGAACGTTTTACTCCAATTTCAACCTTTTCCTGTTCACTCTGAGCAAACAGATCCTGCCATGTTACATTATATTTATCTTTTGCCTCTGGTAATACCTTATAGCCAATACAACGATCAACAAACGGACGCACTATGTTTGGTCCAGCAAATTCCTCTCTACGACTCTTTACAAATGTTAACCATTCTGCCTTATCCTGGTTGCTGGACAACTCCCCACGTTCCGACCCTGTTAATATTCGTTTTGGTATTCCTGTTACTGCTGATATCATTTGAAATTGAACATCTACGTGATCACCTGGATCAGAAACCTGTGAAGCCAAAGCCTCTAAATTAATTCCCTCACTTACAAATATTCTCCGTAGGTTGTGTTCATATTCATCTACTTGATCCTGTAAATCAGTCTTTGTATCCGGAGTCATTGTATAATCCTTATCCAATTTACCTTGAAAACCAGGACGAGCCCCACGCCAAAACATTTCAGCGCTTCCACCAACTAACTTTTCCAAATCCATTAGTCTGTTATATACTACTTCCAGACGTGGAGTACCTTTAACATCAGATTCTAACTTTTCATCTGTAATATGCAAAATCCTACTATGATGTACTATTACCGGCTTGCTTTCTCCACCTGGATTACTGATTTCAATAGTATATTCCAAAGGCAAACCGTATCTAGAATTTCTAGCATACGTTTCCCATTTAGAAATAGTCGTATTCCCTTGTGAATATGGTTTGGTGTACATTAATTTCCTTTTTCCCGGAGCTACTGGCATAGCAAAATCCTCCTGCTTCTTTACATCATCCAACCCAAGTAACAATATACCATATTCTCCAATACCAGTAAGTTTATCTAATCTTGTAAACTGAGATTTTAAATGTAATCTATCCCTTAACTCAACCCAATCTTTTTCCAAGGCTGTTTCATTATCATCATCCGCTTCAATTATTTCCAAATCTCCTTGCCATGTAACTTTAATCGGTCGGTCAATGATCGCCTTTGCTATGTCCTGCCGTAAGTATCTACTAGCATAATCAGCATACTTTATATCCAACGGGTATCCTAACGCCTCATATATATTCCTATCAGTCCCGTATTGCTGTCCTAGCTTAGCTGCTAACTCTGCCCTACCAACTAACTGGCTTGTCAGTGCTTGTATTTGTCCTGTAGATAGTTTAGTTCTATTCATAATTATCTTTTTATCTGATAATGAGCAAAATCATTAAATGTTTGATCAGTCAAAATAGTATCATCATCCCAATCCCTTCCAGAAACTATCTTACTGTCTATTGCACCGTAATCATAAAGCATTTGAGCTACTCCTTTTACATAACCAATAAAAAACAACATCCTCCTTGTATTCTCCCATTGTATAGGATAAGGTATTACATCTATTGCCCTGGAAGGGTTAAATCTATGCTCACTCTTTTTCTTATACCCATCACAATAAGTAATAATCTCCTTTTTATTTTCAATCATCCAAACACCCCTAATCTTTTTTCTACCTTTCTGAAAAAGCTCAAATTGTAAATTAGTTCCACGATGTCCATAAATCACTTTGCAATCAAAATACTTAATCACATAATGAAACAATGTTTGAATGTCTGGATGACATGTTTCTAATTTATTGTTCGATGATTTACTAAAAGCTGGCATTACTCTGCAAAAAAGTCAGTTAAAAATTTACCAATAACTCCAAAACCAAGTGCAATATAACTTATAACTTCGGCGTCTTTAGCTATTGAAGCTGCTACTATTGTAGCCATAATTCCTAAAAACCCATCACCTAATTTCCTTAAATTCTTAGGTGTTGGTTGCATGTACGATCTGTGTGAAAATTTCATAATAAAATATTGTTAGTTAATACTTGTTAATTTAGGTGCTAATGATTTTTTAACATCCCGCCCCTCTGTTGGGGATATACTCGACCTTGTTTTGAAATATGTTTCATATATCTGATCCCTAAACTTAATAAACTCATTATATGCTTTTTCAGCTTCTTCTCTTTGTCCATTTAATAAACTTAAAGTGTAACGATTTTGTAAATCAAACGAATGAATAACTGAAAGAAATAATGGTCCGGGGACATACCCTTTAGAGATCAGTTCTGTTTTAACTTGTAACCCTCCCATGATTTTTGCATTAACAAATCCAGATGTTATTAATGCGAGGATAATAAATACAATTAATGTAGCTGTCCACTGTTGTCGGTTACGGTGTTTAGCTTCGAGCTTGTCGAATTTTGCGTCCATGTATTCTTTGATCTCGATGTCTTTCATTATATTGTTTTTTTAATCCTGTCTTAATACATACCCTTTAAAATCCGTTGTTGCTGTTATTGACCACTTATCTGCTAAGTACCCTGTAATCTTATCCCTGTCAACATCTGAAATATCTGCATTATAGACTATGACTTCGCAGATTTCGACATCTGAAAAATAATTATCAATACCATAATAACTACCTAAGGTTATTCCACTAAGTTGATCAGCTCCAGCGTTTCCACTTACAACCGAAATGCCATTAATCCAATATTCTGAAGTGGCTCCATTGAATAATGCAGTATGAATATTATCATTATTATCATTAGCTCCATCTCTTAATTCAGCGTCCGATCTAATTCTAAAAGTATTTTGATAATAAAAAGTATTTCTATTTGCTGCATTAAGACCCTCAAATACAAATTCAAGAGTACCTAATGTACCTGTAATCTTATAAACTATAAAAATAGTATTCGGTTGTGTCAAAGCACTTGCAAAAGCAGCACTCTGCAAGAACGTGCTATTACCATCTATAAAAGTAACCCTCCCTGTGTTACTATCATATGTCGGTCTGGTAGTGTTATCGTTTGTATTGACTACATGAACTCCTAAACTACCCTTCCCTATCCAGTCATCGACATAGGTACCGTCTAAAGTGAACTGACCGGCATCCTTACCGTCTAACCAGACTTCGCAGGTTGTTTCAATATTTAATGGTTGTTGATTATCGTAAACCTTTAAAACAGTCGAACCACTTGTTAATACAGTCTGCCCAAATCCCTGTAATGAGATTAATAACGCTAAAAATATAAGTAACTTTTTCATATCTAATGTTGTGAGATTACCATTGATCCGCCGAGTACCGTGAATTCATCTGCATTTACATCACTCGTTCCATGTAGCTCTACATATTCGTTTGTTGCCATTTCGACAAGCCACGTGAATCCTATACTGTCATCTGTATCCACCGCTGTAAAATCATGTTGATCATTTGTGGCTGCAATTAACGCCCCGTCTTGATAAAGCTGAATGGCAACTCTTTGATTATCCTCTTCGCCCTCAATATTGATACGAACGTTTATTGTAAAATGCTTTGTGTTTGTTCCGGTATATGTCAACCGCCCGTCACTATGTGTGAAATCATGCAAGTGTAAGCCTGTATAAGCTATTGCACCCTCGTTTAATCTCTCAAATGTCCCACCTGTTCCGATTGTCATAAGTCCCTCTGTTGATACATAAGTCATCGCTCCTGATAGTGTAAATGCTATGTCTCCGATGTCATCTGTTTCCAAAGTGTCAACATTGCCTGCGCTTGTTGGAGTTAATACCGTTGTTGTAGATGTTTTTAGATCAATAACATTTAATATCCCATCTACCTGTACAACTGTTTCCGCTAAAGTTAATGTATCGGTATCATCGTTTTGTATATCTCCTCCAGCTGTCCAAGTTATATTCTGATCTAACATATTCAAACCCGCCCTAGCCTTAATACTTCCAAAAGCATGAAAAATACCATCCGCTTTTATAACCTTCTCCTCTAAGTCTAAAGTATCAGTTTCGGAGTTGGCAATCGTTGCTGAATTTGTCCAAGTTATATTTTGATCGAGCATATTTAATGTAACCGGAACCGTCTTAAAAAAGTTTGTTATACTTATTCCACTCGTAGCTGCCGTCTTATCAATAATCAATAAATCAGTAGCTGCTAAACTTGTTGCAGTAGGTAAGTCGGCGATCTTCTGACCCCACAATGCCAACCCTCCTACAAGCAACATTAATATTAAAATTAATTTTTTCATATCTTTATTATTTCGTTAAAATAAATTTCCCATCTTTAGTTAATATAGCCTTTCCGTCCTTGGCTAATATTGCATCTCCAGGAACTCCATGTGGATTCAATACCGTAGTTACAACATCAGTCACCACATTCCTGGTTACATTTCGTATTAATGGTTTACGTTTCATTACCAATCAAATCCAAAAGTGAATTCTCCTGAAGTATAATTCTGAGTTGCTACCCCACTTGAATCATCTGACTTTACTCCAGCTCTCCATTGTACGCCTGCTGCTCCTCCTTCAATCACCTTACGACACTCTTCATCATATGTATCATAATCAGTCCAGGCATCATCCCCTGTACATCTAAATTGTAAGGTTATTGTCATTACTCCTGCCGCCGAGCCTGTTTCCCGTACTGAAAAGAATATATGTTCCAAATCCTTATCCCGAATGAATACGGTATTAGTATAATACCCTGTTCCGGCTGGTTCTGCATTCACCGTAACATATTCCCGATACGGTGCACTATCTCTACTATTTGCCATTTGCTTATTGTTTTAAGTCATAAATTTTTCATACAACGTACCAATGTTAGCAGTAATCTTTTTCTCCTCATCCAACTTCTTTAATACCTCACGGATTATTTCCAGGGCGGACACTCCAAAAGTAATATCTGTTTCACCATTCTCTTTCCAGTTTACTTGCCCATCACCTTTGTCATTTACTGTTTCTGCTATTCCATAATCCTTCCTTTCATCCTCACTGAACGAAAGTTGTTGTTTCAACCCAGTAATAATCTTATACTGTGAGAAATTGGTTTCCGGTGGTAAGATACTACCTAACATTACACGTTCTAATACATTTAATTTCATAATTATAAATTTTTAAGTTTGATTAACTAAAAACTATTTATTCTTTAAGATACTATCGAATCAAAAAATGGAATATAATAAGGTGTTCCACCTATATCAATCTGAAGAGTTCCTGTTGCTCCTAATCCACCTCCACTTGGAACTTCCTCTGGATCCGCATCGGCTGTTGTTAAACATCCTGACAAAGCATCGAACTTAACAAAATTAGTTACACTTACTGCTGCTGCAATTTCCAGGAAGTTAGTTACCGTACCAGATAAGAGTTTAAATCCACTTGTTACATTTCCCGATACATTTACTCCTGCATCTACTCCTGTCATACCTACTACATCTATTCCATAAACCTCAGCTGCCGATGAAAGAGTCATTCCAGATATATCAATATGTAATGCTCTGAAATCTGCTCCACTGTCATTAAGTACGGTAGTAGATGATAATGTTAATAGTGTTGGATCACCTCCTAAAGAACCTCCATTACCATAAGTACCGTTCCAACAAAACTCTGCTAACTTAAATCCTGCTGCTGCTGTTCCGTTAGTCATTGTTCCTGTCCAGATCCTACGAATCATTCTCAATGTATCAGCAGTTGCTCCATCATGAGCACATGAACAACTAAAATCATCAACCAAAGTATCCCCGGTTAAAGTAGAAGTTGTTAATGATCCATTAAATAGATATCCACTTACTTTTCCTACAATAGCTACATAATCTATTAACGATCCTGTAGTTACACTTGCTGGTCCAAAGTCTATACAAGCCGCACTACAAACTCCAGTAATACTAATCGCTGTTCCTATTGCAGTTGCATCAAATAATATTCCAGTTGTATAAGTCCCAGCTCCACTAAATGACATTCCTGTGGTTACTGTTTTGGCTGTTGCCACTGTTACTGCAAATACTTCTGTTGCTGAATTAGAATAAGAAATTGAAATAGCAGTAGTAATTGTTCCAGTCGTAGTACATGCCATTAATATTCCAGCAGTCATTGTAATACCAGCATCCACTGCAAATGATAATCCTGCTGCCAGGGCTGCATCTACATCAACCAATACTGCCGTAGCTTGATCGCCACTGATATGAAGGGCACTTGTCGTATTGGATCCGCTAATGTGAATTGCATCACCACAAACTGATGTTATACTTATTCCATCTGTGGCCGCACCGGAAACCAATAAACCGGTCGTAGTTGCTCCTGATACGGTAATAGCTGTAGTTACGTCTCCATCATGGTCAACGGCTACTGCTACTCCATTAGAGAACAGATCGGATTTAAAAATTGTAAATTGGGCTTCAATGGAATTTCCTTTAATCCCGTAAAGCCTTCTTGGTACTAAACGTTTCATCGTTTTCTTCCTTTCTTTAATTAATTAATAATTCATTTCTAACTTTATATAAAAACGATGTGTGATTAACATCTTATATTACTTCTTATCTGCTGGTATAAATATAAATATTATAGCCGTTATAATAAATATAATTATCGGTATCCAATAAATACTCATATTACCCTCCTTGCTATTCTTTTTCCTGTTAGTTTATGAAATGCCCCACTCGATGCATCCACCTGATCCTTAAAAGTACTAAATGGAAAGTTTTGTAACTCATCAGTATATATATGATTCCAGTCTGCTGTCAACAACTGTACATTCCCATTATTAACCTGTACCGAATATGGATCTGCTCTAAATACTTTATCTCCTGTAGGACGTTCCAGGAAACAGCTAAACCCGGCCAGGTTTCGGATAGTTGATTCTGCACTTTCCTTACCGCCTGATCCGGGTTCTTGTTCTATGCCGATTTCTACACCTCTACCATCGGCTACGGCTGTTTGTTTTATAATAGCTTCCCTTTTCTCTGAAGCCCATTGCCCACGCTTTACATCCTCTACTATATATATACCATGAGCTAACTTTGACATCTTTACTCCTACTGTAAATGCTCCTTTACCATCTGATCCTGCCTTATCCCAATACCTAACTGTATGTATGTAGTCTACCGGATAAGGTAAACGCTGTACCTTAGTGAAATGATCTATCTTGAACATCCCTCCTCCTGGTGGAGTTGGTTTCTGTCCTATTTGACCAGCATATCCGTATTGTCCCATATCCGCCTCCAAATCCTTTAATACATCCCATGACATACGCTTAGTATCCAGTAATCCGTCTTTACTATAATATTTAATAAGTGTATCTGGTTTTACCTCATCCCTGTAGTTCTGTATTTCACCAGGTAAAGATATATGATATACATTCTTTTTCTTTTTACTGAGTATATGTCCGGTTGGATCGTTTTGGTGCAAACGCTGCATTACAAGTATTGTAACGGAATTGGCTTTATCTGTTTTCCGGGTAGGTAATGTATGGTCCATCCAATGCAAGGCGTTCTCTAATTCTTTTTCTGATACGGCTTGTTTTGGGTTCAACGGATCATCAACAATTAATATATGTCCATGGTAGCCTGTTAATGTTCCACCTACTGAAGTTGAATACCTGTTACCACCAAGTTGAATGCGCTCTGTATATCCTGGAGATAAGGCATTAGATTTTTTAACAACCTTAAAGTTTGACTTGGTATCTTTGTCATCTTTAATGGCTATTTCAGGGTATAATTGCTTAAACTTCTCACTCCTTATTAAGTCCCTACTATACTCTGCCGACTCTAATGAAAGATCCTTACTATACGAAGATGTAATAAACCTTAGCTTATACCATCTAGTCCAACACCATGCTGGGAACATTATACTAACTGTTATTGTTTTGGTTGTACCTGGTGGAATGTTTATTATCAGATCATGTATCTTTGGTTTATTTTCTGCTACTCTATTTGCTACCTTTTCCAATTCTTTACACAAATACTTTATATGCCAGTTTTCCTTAAACGCATCTGTACTTACTTCATCCCAAAAGTATTTAATAAATTGAAATAAGGAACTGTTGTCTTTTTCTTTTAGGTCTGGAGTGTCTATCAAATATCTTTGTCCAATGTAGGGATTCTCTATTATCCATTTGGCTTTTTGATTGGAAGATAATAAAGTACGTTTTATTTGCTTTGTATCTGTTTCCATTTACTCCTGATGTTCTGGTAATAGTTTTAATCCCACAGATGTCATTAACTCTACTTGTTCTCTTGTAAATTCAGTCAGGTCTATATGTTGATGATTAATATCTATTTGTGATTTTTGTACATCTGCCCATCTTTGTCTCTGACGATTCTTTAACCAGAATATACAGGCTACCTCACTTGGTGGATAATGTTTTGTTATATTGGTAGTTGTTATTTCTCCCTGAAAGTTTGAAATATGTACGTCTGGATGACTATACCCTGTTGCTCTTTCAAATAATGATCGCTCTACTTGTTCATCCTTTGTTAGTTTCCCTTTGTTTAATGCTTCCAGGAATTCTGGTTTTGTACGTTTCCAATATGTAATAGTATGCTCACTCACATCCATTACCTGAGCTATCTGAGTATCGGTGGCTCCAAACAATGATGCTAGTAAAAATGCCTGCCTAATACGATCTCCATTCCACTTTACAGGCTTCTTGGTCCGCTTTACTACTTTTTTGACATTGGAAAATCGGGTGTGAGTCATAAAATCGAGGTTTTATTACTGATATAATAATAATAAAAGGATTTCTAATAAAAAAATTTAATTTTATTTATTTTTTAACTCTTTGATTGTTAATATATTAAAGGCATTTAAAATTTAGTTTAAAAAATAGCTTTAAAAGCATTAGGTTATTAAAATTATTCTTTTTATCTTTACTGAGTCAAAAAGTTCTAAATATGGTTTACTTCAAAAAAACAAATCCAGCATCAGAGTTCCATTTATGGAAGCGGTTTTTCATATTTATCGTTGACAGCTTTGGTGCTGGTTTTTTAAATAATGAGAAAGTATAAAAATAATCAAGGGGTATATCAAATAAAATCTGAAAAAACTAATAGGATTTATATTGGGAGTACTATTAATTTTAAAAAAAGGGAATATGCTCATTATCAAAATTTAGAAAAAGGAAGACATATAAACTCTCGTTTACAAAGATATTATAATAGATATGGAAAAGAAGATTTGGTGTTCTCTATATTAGAAATAACTTCAATAGGAATTAATCAAAAAAAATTGTTTGCAAGAGAACAATATTATATTGATAAATTAAAACCTACATTTAATCTATGTATAAATGCCGGATCATTACGAGGAGTTACTCGAATAAGAAAAAAACAACAAGCACTATATTATGATAATATAATAGAAATAAAAAGACTTCCTCATTTAAAAATGATAAGAAGAAGATTCAAGTGGAGTCAAACAATTTTAGCAGAAAAAGCAAAGGTATCCTTTGTAAATATTTCTACATTAGAAACCCAAAGATCAGCGTCTCCTCATGCAAACACTAGACGCGATATTGAATTAGCATTTAAACAACGTATTGATTGGATTAAAACATTAGGTATGGCAAATGGAGAAGAAGAAAGTTGGGAAGACTTAGAAAACGATTTACGTACAGTAATAACAAATGCTTCCTGTCTTCCCAACAAACAGAAAAAACAATTTATTGATGTAATTTACAGATATGTAGAACATTTAGAAGATTCATACTAAAAGCCTCAAAATGAAACCCCTCTTAGCCACACTAACCGCAATCGGGCAATCTCAACAGCCTAAAATTAAGGTCTCGTTTCCTTTTTCATACGATACTTTAGAAAAGGTTAGAACTCTACCCAGCCGTCAATATCACCAGGAAGGTAAGTTTTGGTCATGTCCTTTATCCATTGATGCTGTAGAAATGTTAATGGAATGGAAATTCACGGTTGATCCTCAACTGTTATCCTTCCTACATAAAAGCAAGGTTCATGTTGACGATATAGAAAGTATTGCTGTACCTGGATTGAAAGGTAAGTTATACCCATTCCAAGAGTTTGGTGTTGGTTACATAGAAGCTAAACGTGGTAGAGCTTTGATTGCTGATGAGATGGGTTTGGGTAAAACCATTCAGGCATTGGCTTGGTTACAATTACATCCTGAGTTAAGACCTGTTGTAATTGTTGTTCCTGCCTCTTTAAAACTTAATTGGGAAAAGGAAATTATGGATTGGATGACCAAAGCCGGAACAATTAAAATACTATCCGGTACTACTCCTACTAGACTTACTAAAGATATTATTATAATCAATTATGATATTATTTTTGCCTGGGTAAATGAAATAAAACGCTTACGCCCACAAGTATTAATCCTGGATGAAGTTCATTACACTAAAAATAACCAAGCTAAACGAACCAAAGCTGTTAAACGATTAGGTAAATTTATTCCTCATGTTATTGGCTTATCTGGTACTCCTATTGTAAACCGTCCTATTGAGATATACAACGCTGTTAATATAATTGACCGTACTATATTCCCTTCACAATGGGATTATACCGAGAAGTATTGTGCTCGTAAATATAATGGATTTGGTTGGGATGTTAGTGGAGCTAGTAATACAGAAGAATTGAATTACAAACTTACCAATACCATTATGCTCCGTCGTTTAAAGAAAGATGTCCTACCTGATTTACCTGATAAAGTCCATAGCTATATTCCTATTGAATTGGATAACGTGGAGGAATATAACTTTGCTGAGAATAACTTCATTTCATTTGTTAAACAATATAAAGGTAAAGAGGCTGCCATAAGAGCTAGCAACGCTCAGGCACTGGCAGAAATTGAAGGTCTGAAACAGTTAGCCGTTAAAGGTAAACTAAAACAATGTATTAATTGGATCCGGGACTTCTTGGAATCAGATGAAAAGCTGGTTGTCTTTGCCACCCATAAATTTGTTATTGAGGCGTTGATGAAAGCATTTCCAAAGATAGCAGTTAAAG
>Ga0208904_1000938_pt1 | contig 21385 bp, 24 predicted proteins | sample AntAceMetag02UKB_FD_184774 | JGI IMG/M metagenome (GOLD analysis project Ga0208904, IMG submission 184774) | Saline lake microbial communities from Ace Lake, Antarctica - Antarctic Ace Lake Metagenome 02UKB (SPAdes) (version 2) | ecosystem: Environmental > Aquatic > Non-marine Saline and...
TGTAATTAAAATGGATATAAGAGCAAGCAGAACTGGAAGTAATATTAAAATAGGGTTTCATGATTCTGGTGGAACCACAACAGAGCATACAGCAAATATAGCTTCAGCAAATGAGTGGCAAACAGAAGATATAGATATTTCAGGTGTAGCAAACGCTGATAAAGATGCAATAGATAGTATAATTGTAACGATAACTAACGCAGACGCATTAAATACTTTCTATATAGATAATGTATATGCAACGATACCAACGTTAGGTAATGCGATAGACTTTGGAGCTAACTTTTAGGAGGTGTAAATTGACACGTAAAGAAATAAGAGACTTAACACGCAAGAGATTAGGTGAGACAACTGCTGCTTTCTGGACTGATGTAGAGCTTAATACTTGGATTAATGATGCTGGTTCAGAGATAGCTATTGCTACTAAATGTCTTAAAAGTAATGCTTATCTTACGACAGTTGAAGATACAGCAGAGTATCTTTTGACTGCTGTTGCTTCTGGTATCAATATGATTTCAGATGTATACCTATATCTGAATGGTACTACTTGGGAAAAGCTCATACCAACATCCAGAAATGAACTTGATATATTCTTCCCGGGTTGGAGAAGTGCTGATAGTGGTACACCTGACCATTACTATTGGGATAGGGAGGAGAACTTATTTGGAATCTATTTAAAACCCAACAGTGATAACTCGGGTACTGATTATGTAAGAGCGTACTTCTCTAAAGACTATACTGATGTCAGTAGTGATGATTCTACCCCTGCATTACCGGAGTTCTTGCATATGGCTATGTCAGACTATACTACAGCGTTGGGTTATGAACAGCGTGGGTATGGGGATAAAGCCAACGATGCCTGGTCTAAATATCACCAACGCTTACAAGGGTATCATACTATTAGAAACACAGAGAGAACAGAAGATGAGGAAATTATTATGAAACCGGAGAGAAATCTATAATGCCACTTACAAGCCAGATACAGAGCTTCTACATTAAGAAGTTTGCTGGTCAGAATACGAAAGTAGAAGAACAGGAACTTCCTATAGAACAGGCTATTAAAGCTCAGAACTGTGAGTTTGAACCAGAGTTGGGTTCTATATCTAAACGTTCACCGTTGGCTTATTACAACACTTCAACGTTGGGTGCTAATCCGATATTGTCTATGTATAGGTTTTATAAGTCTGATGGCACTATCAAGCTCGTAACTTCTTACGATTCTACTATCAAGGTTGGTACAGATGCTTCGGGTGCATTCACGAGTATACGTACAGGTATGACTGCAGGTAAAAGACATTCTTTTGTTACTTACAAGGATATACTCATAGGTTCAAACGGATATGATAATCCGTGGTGTTATGATGGTGCCGACAATGTAACGTGGGAGCTTGGTTCCGCTAAGGCTGTCTTAACAGCAGGTGGTACTAATTTAGATAGTGGTGCAGCTTATTATTATGCAGTTACTATTAACGCTGATGCTTTTATATGCGGTGCTGTTAGTAACACAGTCACTACAGACGCAGGTAATCGTAAGGTTACTTTATCTAATATACCGTTGGGTCCAGCAGGGACAACCAATCGTAAGATATTCCGCACAGAAGGTGATGGCAGTACACTTAAGTTGTTGGCTACTATTGCAGATAATACTACTGTTACCTATGTAGATGACATAGCTGATGGTTCATTAAGCGACACTATGGGTGCTGTAACAGACGATATGCCTTTAGGCAACCTGCTTAATATCCATAGAGAAAGATTGTTTATATCTGGTGACCCAAGTAATCCTAACCGTATTTATTATTCTAACCCATATCTGCCTCATTACATTGCACAGACTACAGACGTAGATTATATGGAAATAGAGAAAGATGACAATGATGAAATAGTAGGGATACCTATGCAGTTAGGTATATTATTATGTATAAAGAAAAACACCATAAGGAAAGTGCATGTTACAACTCCAGTTAGTGGCTACTCTCCATCCACCTGGTACGCGGATGATCCTATAGCTTTTATAGGTTCACCTGCTAAGTGGTCTATTATCCAAACTCCTTATGGTGTTGTTTTTCAAGGTTGGGACCATTGGTATTTATTCAATGGTGTTAAAGCTGAACCCATTATAGACCAATTTGATACAGACGATATACTATCTGCTCGGTATGCTGAGACAGCGTGTCATTTTAATAAAGGTATTTTATATATTGCTTATACAGACGCTACAGATGCTAACCAGTATCATGACAGGGTAGCACGCTATAACTTCAAGAGGCAGACCTTAGCTGTTGACCTACTGAACGTAGCCAGCTTTACATCTTTTACTGGTGATGATGAATCAGGAGAAACCTATTATGGAGATAGCGTAAATGGTTTCGTGTATATGGCTCGTAAAGCAAACCTTTCTATTAGGTACAGAACCAAGACTCAGCTGGAGACTGGCACTACAGATGATATAGTTATATCTGGAGAAGAAGATGCACCTCAGATGGAGATAGCTCGAGATGATATAATAGATGACCTTACAGGCATTATAGATGATTTGGTCGGTACTATTAACATGGGAGATACAGATGGCACAGTTACATTCCCGTCTATAGAGGTTAATGCTGGTACGTTAGGTAAGATGTATTGGAACGTTAGGGAGCATAATGATGCTGACACTGTATATGCTCATACTCGGGTAGGAGCTGATAAGGCTGCTTGTGAAGCTGCAGGTTGGAGTGCTGCGTTAACTTTATCCGGGCAAGATATAACTTCTACTGCTAATCTTTGGATACAGGTTAAGTTTGAGTTCACTGCTAACTCTACTGCTGGTTCTCCTGTTATGTATTATGCTGATGGTTTTGTGTGGAGGTTCACTTATACGAGAGATTATGGTACTACTACTGCAGAAGATTCAGTTGAATTTACTTATAGGATAGGATTTAGAAACTTAGATTCGCCTGCTGTAGATAAGGTGTTTAAAAAGTTATTCAGTTCTCATGAAGGTACAGCAGGTGATTTTGAGATACGTTGGTATACGGAGAACTCTAGCGGTACGTTTACAATTCCGCTATCAACATATCCTGCTAATTGGAGTACGTTCTTCCCGTCTAACGCTTTCGGTAAGAAGATAGACATAGAGTGGTATAAGAATGATTTGGAAGATTTTAAGGTTAAAGAATTAACGGGGATATATACCCCCGAGCCACTAATAATATAAGGAGGTTACAATGGCAGACCAATGGATGCGAGGAGCAGGAACAGATGCATTACAAGGGGATGAAGCGGATGGTGCTTCTAAAATAGCTTCAAATGCTACAGCTTACCTACAAGACCCTTTAGATAGGTGTCTTCATGGGTATATTAATGGATGTAAGGTAGCTTATGCTTCAGCTTCTACAGTTACGGTGGGTGTAGGAGCATGTATAGCCGCTAATTCTACTGGTCTTATCCATCAGATGAGACGTAATACTTCTGCTGTAACGGTAGATATTACTACCGACTTAGATACGGGTTCTGAGGCGGTGAGCACGAGGTACTACGTGTGGGCTATACAAGATGCAGATACTACTACATTTACTTGTAAGATGTCTCTATCCGCTACATTCCCTACTGGAGTTACGTATTCAGTTCTTCTCGGGGAGTTGTATAACAATGCTGCTGGAGATATAGAACAAGTTAAGAGCAGTTGGAGTAGAGAGAGTATTGGGATACTTACAGGTACTGTCGCTCATGCAGGAACGATACCTTTGCCGGATGGATTTACAGAAGCACAATGTAAATGGTTTGTTAGTATCAATGCTCTCGTAGCTTCTCAAGACCAACACGCAACTCGTGCAGAGAATTTAAGTTGTAGTGCAGACGGAACAAGGGTTGTTACAATATCGGAGTTAGGTGGTAACGGAATAATTGCAGCTAATGGAACAGCTAACTACTTTATTATAGGAATAAAATAATGGCTATATTAGATGACATAACAGCATTTGACGAAGCTAACCTGCCTCTGTTGCAGCAGATACTAAGGAGCATGCAGGAGGACGCAGCTAACGTTAAATTTGTTACTGAAACACCTACTGCAGATAACTTAGCTACTGGTGAAGTAGCTGTTAAGGATGATGGTTCTGGAGTTAAGACAGTATATTTTAGAACTCCTGAAGGGAACATAACAACACTACGTGATGGATTTATAGAGAACAGGACGGATGACCCTGCTTCTCCAGTAACAGGGCAGATATGGCTACGAACCGATTTATGAGGTAATATGATGAGCAAAGGCAAACATACGACACTTATTGGAGCAAAACTTTTTCCGAATAATATCTCTTGTAGAATTAATTTGGAGTTCTTTTCCACATTGAAGACACTTTTTAATAGGCCATTCGTTATTATGATGTCGTTTGTGGTCTGCACCTTTCATACAGAGCTTAAGGTTTTCTATTCTATTATCGTCTTTAGTATTGTTTATATGATGGATGCACTCATCAGATTCAAGCTTTCTTCCAAGATGCTTCTCCATAACAAGGCGATGTTCGAGGACATAAGTGTAAGGAGCAATTCTGATACAGATATATCCTTTAGTATGTTTATACCTACCACCTTTCCATCTGTTGTTTTTGGAACCTTGACTGTGATAACCGATAAGTTTCTTAGCTTCTTCAGTATGTTTGTACCTCATAGGTATATAGTATGTCAGTACGGAACACTTGTCAAGTACAAAAGGACAGACTTATAATGGCAGAATATAATTGGGCAGCTAATCCGTATAGTAGTAACTCTGGTAGTGTATCTTCTTGGGGTACAGGAGGTGACCCTACAAGAATAACTAATACTACCTATGGAACTTATGCTAATGCTTTTGACAATAATATGGCTACTTTTTATGGAATTAAAGCATATACGACTATATACTCTCAGCTTTGGGCAAAATGTATAGTTACTTCTGAATTTGATGAAGCAGAAGATATAGACAATATGGTTATTAAAATACAGGAAACTGGATATGGTACTAGAAACTATGCTATCTATTCTCTAGAATATTACGATACTGGATGGAATTTTATTGCTAATGGGACTTCTTTTACTGGAACTTCTACTGTTACTAATACTACTGGTTGGAGTGGTGTTAATAAAGCTAGGCTTACTGTAGAAGTACGTTATGATTATATAGCTCATTCTGGGCATCTTGACACTTATGCTTACATTTATGAATTACAGGCTTTTGGAACAAGATACAACGATATAGGACTTAGATTAAAAAACAATTCTACTACTATTAATATAGGTGTTCAAGATTTAGATGGACATAAATTACGAGTTAGCAAAGATAGTACTACATATGGAATACCTTTACTAACTCCAGGAGATGACGGTGATTCAGGTATTAGGTTTTATGATAATAGTAATGTTAAAGCGTTACCGATAGCAGATTAATTACAACTAAAGGGAGGACAACGTGAATTGGAAAGAATTTAAGGATGCTTGGAAGGTGGATATTGAAAGCGAAAGAGGCTGGATACCTATGGTAGCTTCAGCTCTTATAGGAGCAGGTGCTTCTATATATAATTCTAAGAAATCTCTTGATGCTACTCAAGGTGGAGGTATGGCAACTCAGCCTCAGTATTCGTTTACGGAACCTAGATTAAAGCTTGCATCTGACTTTGCTTCAGGAGCATTACAGAATATGAGTGAGGGTAAGTATCCTCAGTATTACCAAAATGCTATGCCAGAACTTAGGGCAGGGATGCAAAGGAATCTTAAAGAATCTTTCTATGGTTCCCCTATGGGTGGACCAGGGGTAATGGGAGGAATCCGTGAGGCGGGTGCTGCTACAGGCTTAGGTCCAAGTCAGGTTACTGCTCAGACTAATAAGGCCATGTTGGAATATTCTAATAAAGAGAAAGAGATTGATGAATATTTAACTAGCCTTGGTGTAGGTATAATGCAACGTGATGCTACTCAGTTCACTCAGTTAGCTTCTCAGATGCCTCAAGGACCTGGTTCACAGATGATGCCTGGTTACGCTACAGGTGCACAGCCTACAGATTATAGTGGGTTAAATGCTATAGCATCAAATTTACCAGATTTTACAAGAAATCAAGGAACTCCTTCTGATATAAATTTACCTAATACAGAATTATGGGGTAATCAAAGTCCTATGATGACTATGCCTAATACAGGCATTACTAATTATGGTGGCAGTATGAACACTCCGACTGGGATGGTGATGCCACAACAGAATTTTACTCCTAATTATAGTGACTATAATTTTAATCCAGGAGGATATACAGGAACAGGATATGGGTATTAATTAAACAAGGAGGAACATATGGCTATAATACCAGCAAGTTTTCAACAGTTACAACCTAACATACCGGTACAACAGAAGTCTCCGTTTGAGGTTATGTCCGGAGCGTTGGGTTCTTATATGAGTAGTCAAGCAAAGAAGAAGGCTACTGCACAAGAGGCTCAAGATAAGTTATTTATGAATGCGTTTCCTTCTTTATTAAAGCAGGGGAACATAGGATTTGGTAAGAATCCTTCTGGTAAGACTTTTAACCAAGCTGGAATCGGTGATTTTTATTATAAGCAAGGTGGGGGAGGTCCTCAAGCGTTAGCGGATCTAATGGAAACTAAATCTAAAACAGCAGAGAACATACAAGATAGGATATCAAGCCAAGCAAAGACTGGTAATCTTCCAGACGAAGACCAGACAGAGCAAACTGTTTCGATGTATTTTGATAATAAATATAGTGGGCAGATAGGATTTATGAAACTTGAGGCTGAGGCTACAGCACAAGAGACAACATCTGGAGAGTATCTTGAAAACTTAAAGCTTACCAAGTGGAATCAAATCCAAGAAAGATTAGGTCGAAAAGGAGCTCAGAAAAGATTAACATCTACAGCTAAAGTTCTTGCTACGGGATCTAATGAAGCTCTAAGACAAGCTGAGTTGGCAAAACAATACAAGAATAGTCCGACCGCTCAAGCTTTTGGCAAACAAGGATTTTGGGAAAAAGCAGAAAGACAAGTAGGATTTGAGTTAGATATAGCAGAGCAGAAAACAAACTTTATTGATATAATAACACCAGAAGTAGATAAAATGCGTAAAGAGGGGAAAACAGATAGCGAGATAATAAAGGTGCTCAAGTCTATGGAGTGGGATGTAGAAGGTACGATGCTGAGTTTTGATAGGTTAGCGAAAGAATACGGAGTAGATCTTCTAGAGTTAGGGTTGTCTGACGGAGGAGTGTCTAAGCCTACACAATCTCTTGTAGAACCACTTAGGACTCAGTCAGCAAGAAGTGAAACTCCCCAGCCACAAAGTGCTCCGTACTACGGCCCTGATGTTACACCTGAAGGTCCAGGTATACTTGGAGATATTGGAGCAAGTGTAGTTAAGGGTATAGCTGCGTGGAGGGCTAAATCAGCACAAGTAGATGAGGAGGCTAGGATTAAAAGAGAACAGTTAAATGCTGAATATGCATCAGGAGATTCTTCTTTTACTAACTTAATGAGATAATATGGTTAAATTTAAAATAATAGAACCACCAGATTTTAGCGATACAGCTACAACTGCAGTTGCAGAACCAGCTAATGTATTCCGAGGCGGAGAAGAAGAAAAGAAACCTTCTGCTCCCAAGCTTCCTAAAGAAGAAAAAGTAACGTTCACCATACCTAAGCCACCGTCCTCTGAAGATGGAGTTGCTTCCCCATTTAGTTCCCCTAGAAACGATGCTATTCGGGAAGGACGAGAACTAGAGCAGAAGAAAATCACTAACATTAAGGCAGATTCTTTCTTTAGAAAACTCAAAAAAATCAGTGAGTGGAATTATAAGCAAGGTGAACGTGCTGAAGAATCAGGTAAGTTAGCTAACCTACAGTGGGCAGGTAAGATTACTATAGAAGAGATGCTTGCTCAGGATATAGAGCTACAGAAGAAGTACGCTAATATGGGTGATGACCCTACACCCAGTTGGGAACAGAATAAGTTTTGGGATATTTATGGAGCAGGCGTTAAACTTCTTCCATTCCAGTTTGGAGCATTCAAGAAGGGTGCTATCGGTGCTGCAGCTGGGTGGTTAGTAGGAGCTATAGCTACTCCGTTCATGCCTGGAGATGATGTTCTTCTAGCTGCTGCAGGTGCTAAGCTTGGTCCTAAACTTGCTGGTGCTATCGGTAAGAAAGCCATCCAAGCTACAGGAGCTAGGGTTGGAGGTGGTAGTGCAGTAGTAAACTACTCTATGAATATAGAGGGTGGTAATATCTATATAGATTTAATAAAGAGAGGAGTTGACCCTGAGTTAGCAAAGAAAGCATCTCGGATAGGTGGTCTTGCTATAGGTCTTGTAGAGGTAGCTAAGTTTGGAGCCATAGCTAAGTTCCTTCCCGGTATCGGTTCTAAAGCTGTTCGAGCAGCACTCAAGACAAGTAGCTTTAGGGTAGCTCTTGGGAAAGCCCTTAAGGAATGGGGCAGTATGTATGGTCAGGAAGTATCTGAAGAATACATACAGAAGGTAATTGAGAACGCTACTATAATGGCAGCTGAGGCCCTTGACGATGGTGTAACGCCATCTTACAGGGATGTAGTAGACAAACTGTTTGATAATGCTTGGGTAGAAGCTAAGGCTGCTGCTAAAGGCATGCTTCTTACTTCAGGTCTATTAGGTGGAGCTGCTATAGGAACCAGTTCGGTGGGTTCTGTATTAAGAGAGAAGGCTAAAGAGTCTACTAGGAGGCAAGTTTTTGAAGGCACCAAGAGTGGTACTGCTCCCGATGTTCTTATAGGTGCCGCTAGAATGAGAGACAATCTTATAGGGGAAGAATTAAAAGAAGGTGTTGCGTATGGAGAAGATGGATTTTTTCATAAGAGAGAAGGTAGGACTGATAAGCTTATAGAGGAAAAAGACCTTACTGAGAGGCAAAAAGAAATATCCTACCTTGACCAAGCTGTTAGCAATAAGGCCTCTAATGCTATTGCTAAGAAGTACGGGATAAGATTTAAGAAGTTTGGAGAGAGGGATAATTTTAAATGGAAATTACTTAAAGATACACTTACAGGTACTAAGGTTAAGATAGCTTGGAAGGGTAAACCAGAAATAGTCGATACAGAGTTTGAGGTGGTAGGTAATGAAGGTAGTCCTCAAACAGGTAAATATGATGCTTTAACTCCTGAAGAAACTAAAGATGTTAAAGGTACAGCGTTAAAACTATTAAACAACTTCACTAAGAAAGGTAAGAAAGGAAAGCCCGGTAAGCCTGTTGTTACCTATGATGAGTTAACTCCGTTCCTGCAGGCCAGATTATTAGACTACATTGCAAAAGCTAAAGAGTCTGGTGTAACAGAAGCAGATATGGAGACAGGACCATTCCTATCTAAGTTCTTCGTTGGGATTAAAGATAAGGAAGGTAACGTATTAGACCACGGAACTAAGAATTTAGTTGAATATATAGGTGGTCAATTAGATGTTGAAGGTGGCGATATAAAGGTTTGGCTCGGGTTAGTACGGGGTCTGGTTGCTATCAAGGATATACCTGGGTTCCTTGCTCAAGCTGGAATGAAGTTCTCTGACCTTCAATTCGTTGCTTTAAAACTTAAAGGATACAGTAATGTAACTAAGGTAAGGGCTACTATTTTAGCTGAAGTTAAAAAACAAGCACAGCAACAAAAAGACTTAAAGGATACTATTGATGATTCTTATTATGTAGATATAGATTCACAAACTGATTCATCTGATTCATCTACTACAAAGCCTGTAAAAGATGTTTCCTTACCTGAGCAGGAAGGTGTAGTTCCAAGTCAAACTGTAGAAAAGAAAGTAGAGACTGAAGCTGTCGAAGTAATAGAGAAAATAAAACAAGATAACGCTACAAAGAAAAGTAACAGGAATCTTAAGAAGGGAGATGAACAAACACAAGCCAAACCAACGGTAACTGAATCAAAGGGCATTGGATCAACTATAGAACAAATGCCCGGTCTTCCGAGGGGAGTTCTCCCTAGAGCTAAGTTTGGGCTTAAAACTAAAGTGAGATTTACTACAATAAATGCATTACGTAGACGGCTTAATAAGATTGGAGATATTAGAGACAGCATTAAGATTATTGCTACAGACAGCGAGGCGTTCGCTAATGGTGTTAAGATAAAAGATAGTATAGATAAAGATTTCTTAGCAGCTTTCATTACAGATGATAGGAAGACTATATATATAAATAAGAAGGTAATGGATATTTGGTGGAAGCACTATAGTAAAAGGAAGAAGATAAAAGGGTGGAACAGGAAAAGCAAGAGTGAATCAGGCTATTGGTTACTCGACCTTCTTCCTAAGGGAATGTCTAAACGTGAGTTCTTTAGATTTGCTGCAGAACACGAAATGGTTCATCTTATTACTGGGTTAGATGGTGAACAAATAGATGAATTACTTGTTACTGTTTTAGCTTTAGAAAGAATTGGTCGTGTTGAGGATGCTCAGTATCTCCAACAGTTTGCATCTATCACAAGAGCTCCACTCCAGAAGCTTGAGAAAATCATAGTACCATTAGAAGATATTAGAGGAACAGAGGGGCTACAATACCAAACAACTCAAAAGGACCTTGTAGACATGAGTAACGTACCTTGCAAGGTTAACCCTGTGTATTTAGATCCTGATAATCTTTTAGAAATAGATAAGATGGCTGGTACAAACCAAAGTTTTTCTTCGAGTCGTAAAGCACCTATAGCTAAGAAAAAAATATTAACAGAACTCAATCAAGGACTATTAACCGATGAATGGAGACAAGAGAATATAGTTTCTTTGAATAGGATGGTAGATGAATTCTTAAGGTATCACCCAAGCATTGAAGGCAATACTACTACTAAGGCTGGTGTGAATAAAATCATCAACAATTTTACTCCAGATGAGAAATTAGCCTTTTATAAGTTGTTGAAGTCTAAAGATAAAGAGACTGGAGTGCAGAACGTCTACCTTAACCACGAAGTAAACGATGGTACTATAACACCGGATGTTTACAATAATGTTCCCGGTGAAGGGGTCAACTTCTGGGGTGAGAAAGTCGGTGGCGAGAAACCAGAAGCGATGCAAGATGGTGATGCTTATAACAATAATATGAAGGTTAGTAAGGTAAACAATACTGAAGACCAGATTAGAAATGAATTAGGTTGGAAGATTAAACATTTCTATGAAGCTATATCAGGTTTATTATATGCAAAAAGAAGGATAAGCAGGAAGGTGGCTAAGACTGCTTGGGAGAAAAAGCGTGTCAATATGAAGCTTTCTAATGGGGCGATTCACAAACTAACGTTATTCCTTAAACAACATGGTGTCAATGAACCTATTGCCGATACTGATACAGGCATACTAAACCAACTGTATGCTACCGGTGTGTTTAAAGAGAGTTCTGAAAGCTACCCTAGGGCTGTGGGTATTTGGTATAATGAAGAAATATACGACCCCAAATGGCCAAATAAACAAAGAGCAATGGCTATAAGCAGTATGCCTTTGTGTAAGAACGAATTGGCAAACTTATTAAGCATGAATGACCAAAATGTTAAGTTTCACGAAGATGATATAAACGATAGAATAGCACATCAGGGAGCCTTATGGCAGTTAGCCAAAGATAAAGATGGCAACGCTGTAAACGAAGGTTCTGTTGTGGACCGGATAGATAAGGTTACTGAAGAAGAAACAGTTCAGATAACAGAATTTATAAATGACCAAGTAGATAGCGTAGGACCTGAAATAATTCAAGAAGAAGAAACAGCAGCCCAGAAAAAGTTACGACATGATCTCAATGTGTTTTGGGCAGACCGTAGAAGCAGCGATCTCCTTGAGATGCAGAAGATAATGCAAGAAATTTCTGATGACGAGGCTGGTAAGCTCAACGCACCTGAAGATATTAAGAAAGAAACTGATGAAGAATACTATGGGATGGAGGGTGATGAATCTGAGGACAGTGTTGGAGAGGTAGAGATTCAGGACGGTTTATTTGGATTAGGTGGAATATTTGGATTTACTAAGAAGGGCTCTGGTGATACCAAGACTAATAATACTCGGTCTCCGTCTACCGAGGCAGAACAGTTCCGTGTTGGAATAAGGATGCTGCTTAATGCTACTAGGTTCTTTGGTGCTAACGATTCCAACGTTCTTGATGCTATAGACCACTACGCTAACCCTAACTGGACTAAGAAGATACCTAAGGTGCCTTCTAAGTTACGAGGAGTGTTCCACGAAATAGTAGAACCTCTTATGTTGTTTAGGAGAAGTGCTACTACCAGTGCTCTCTATGGAGCTATGATGGTTAATGTTGTAGTCAAGGAAATAGCCGGAGTAGCAGATAAAGATATGGGAGGGAAGAGGATAAGGTCAGGTGCATGGCTTAAGAGATACAAGTTCTATTCAGCGTTGCTGTGTAGGGCCGTAGAAGAGCTGCAGCCGGGTAATAAATACTCAGAGATAGGTAAGGGTGGCCCTCATAATACTCCGGTAATAGCAAGGAACTATCTGAAGGATATGACACACTTCTGGAATGCGACACATGATACACCAGCCACTCCTCAGCAAGAACAAGGTTGGTTAAATAACAGAGACCCCTTATCATTTACCACCCTACTACCTACCGAACTTCAAGGATTAGTAGCGTGGGTACAGAATGAAATAGCTGCTCCACTATTACAAGAGCAGTTAGATAAAGGTATATTTGATAGTGCTTCTACCTATGCTTTAAGAAGAGAAGGTTGGTTTAGAAGGTGGGCTAACATAGATACTGATGAAAAAGGGAAGCAACAAACAGCTGTATCTTCTGAAATACCAGCTAAGAGAGAATACTATGCGTTCAGTGACTTTATAGATATTGCTGAGAACAAGGCTCATATGGATGCTGCTCAGGACTTCGCGGCTATCTGTGGAGAGTATGTAACTGGTAGCCTTAATAAATTAACTAAAGCTAATATACTACAAGAGTTCTTAGGTATGACAGCATTAGATGAAGAGCATCCGGATTGGACTCTGGTTATGTATGCTACTAAAGTTAAGGTTCCAGCAGTTGTGAACGGTGAGTCTACAGCAAATTGGACTAGAGAGGAGAAGGGTGCTTGGAAGAATGGTTACTTGCAGGATAGAGGGTTCACTCAGATGAAGAGTGCTCCTGGCTTAGCAGGTTGGTCCTTTGGTAAGTTTCAAGCACCGTGGGTACATAGTAGTGTTGCTAATCTAATAAGAACATTTACCGAGACTTCTAGGAAGAGCCAATGGTTAAAATCTTGGTTCGCTATTAACAGAATTGTAAAGCTTATGGTTATGTTTACACCATTTATGTATATGATGCAGATTGTGTCTACACCGTTTGCTTGGGTACCTAGATTATTACCTAAAACTATTAAAGGCGTTGCTATGATGTTACCTGCAGGATTAAAGCAATCTGTCCTTAGGTTTCAAGGTAGGAAAGACCCATTCTCTCATCTTAAGGGACAGAACTACGATTATAAAAAGTTGTACTGGTTGCTTCAAGCAGGATTACCTGGATTTAATGTAGACTATGCTATGAAGGCATTGTTTGAACGGGAGATAGATTTATCTCATCCTATGACTAAAACTATACTACACAACGCTTACAAGGTAGTACGCAGTAAAGGCGGTATGGAGGATTATGCCTTCGATAGATTCATAGCCAGCCATATCTATGCTTTATCTTCCAAATTCTATGATGACTTTATGGCTAGAGGTTGGGGTGAAGAAGTTAGTGCTCGCAGAGCTGCTATGTTGGTGGGTGATATAACTGGTATGGTTAATTCCTCTATATATGGCAACGAAGGACAATTTCTCCAAGCTTTCTTATTTGCCAGAGATTTTACAATGACATTCTTCAGGCAGGTTACAGGAGCGTTGGGTTTAAAGTTCATAGTTCCAGGATCAAGAGATTTCCAGACAGGACCGAGACACGTATTTAATTCATTACTACACGGAGAGAAGTCCGTTGCAGACATGCAGGCTTTACAGCCTCTTTACTTTGCTCACCTTATGAAGATAATGATGTGGAGAATATCATTAGTTAATATGACGCAGTTTGGTTTAATGATGATGTTAGGAGATGAAGAAGATAAAAAGAAACCGTGGGCTTATCAGAATTCAGGTACTATGTCTAAATTGTTTATAAAGTTACCTTGGAAGAATAAAGAAGGAAAGCAAATGTATCTTGATCCTCTGATGTTAAGAGAGCCTTCTCAGTTAATAGGGTGGCCTACTAAGCCCGGTAGGATGTTTAGGGGTAAGATGAACTATGCTGTTAGTGTGGCTTGGGACCTTATGAAGAACAGGGATTATAGAGATAGATTAATATATCCTGAGTCCAGCGCAATGGGTGTTAGCGAAGGATTCCGCACTAAAAAGAAAGCTAGGTACGTTTGGGATGCTGCTTTACCTACTGCTTTCGATAAAAATGCCCAGTTCCAAGGATGGTGGTTTCAAGTCCTTTCATCGTTGGGTTTAAATGTTAAGGTAGACCATTGGACTGAGAAAGGACATAGCAAAGATGAGATTGTTGCAATAAAGGGCTGGCAAGCAACTCTAAGATGGTTGAATGATGATTTTTCTAGATTCCTTGAAACTACCACACCTCAAGAACAGTTAGAGTTAGCTTCTCGTGGTAAGCTGACACCGACTCAATTATTTAATCTCTATAAGAAAAGAAATTTCCGTATTAGCAGTGTAAAGTACGATGAAGCTATGACTCTATACAAAAGCTTGTGGAAGTATAGAGATATTATAGATTTACCAACAGCAAGAAGAGATATATTCAGCAGATGAAGCTATCTAACTCACAGTTGGTTCTTATTGTAGAAAGATTGGTAGTACACGTAGCGTCACTTATGATTGAAAGCCTTAGGGATTTAGGTTTAATAGCGTTGGCGATAAGATTCGAAGAACTTCGAGAAGACATTCTTATCGAACTTATAAATCATTTTGATGAAGATGGCAACTACACAGGAGGAGAAAATGAACAAGCTGTTGATGAAGTTAGTACCTAAGAATGTAGCCGGTATCATTGGCTTGATACAAAGCATATTCGTAGTGGGTAGAGAAGTGTTGATGGTAGCTGCTCGTATATGCGCAGTTCTTATCCCGGGTGACAAAGATGATATAGTTGTTGCCAAGATTAAAGTAGTATTCGATAAGATAGAAGCTATCTTCAACAAGGCAAAAGGTTTTTTATTGCAGGCGGAGTAGGAATATTTATCAAGAAACACCTAGAGATAGGTGAGTGTACTACTCCCAGTGGTAAGAAATATAGGGGCTTTAAATTTAAAATAAGATTTTAGTTTTTTCCCCTTGACAAGAAAAAAGATCTCCTGTATTCTTGGAGTATGAAAAATAAAACTACCTTGTTCGATGTTAAGGATAAGTAATAATTCTACGACTTATCTTCGAGGTTGTCCTAAGAAATACTCTTGGCTTTATCAACATCAATTAGAACCAATCAAACAATCCGAAGTATTATTTGCAGGAAGCGTAATGCATGAAGCGTTCTATAAATACTATACTGGAACCACAAACCAAGAAGTAATCCAATTCATTATAGACGAGTATAAAAAGCTATCAGCAACCGTTTCACTCCAAGACCAAGAATCCATAGACATACAAAAATATACTGCGTTAGGGATGTGGGAGTTCTATCCGCATAAAAGATTAGATGAATTTGAAGAATGTTTTCCAGAGATGGAATTTGAAGTTACTGTGGGGAAGCTACGAGGCGTGAGGTTAGTGGGGAGATTTGATGGATTAGTCAAGAAAGATGGCAAGTGGTGGATAAGAGAGGTTAAGACTACAGGACTTGGTATGAGTCAGTTAATGGGGAGAATGCAAACTTCTAATCAAGCCACCACTTATGTCTATGGAGCAAGGAAGCTAGGCATCGATGTTCAAGGTGTAATGTTTGACTGTATTAGAAGGCCTCTGCTCCGTAAGAGGCAGAGTGAAAGATGTATAGATTTCGGTAAGCGTATTATTACAGTCTATAAAGATGACGAGAAAGTTTTAGGAGACAGGAAGCTCTACAAGAGACACTTCGAGTATAGGAACCCAACGCAGTTAAAACACTTTGAAGAAGATACTATGTCGGTAGCCAAAGACATACGCAGAAGAAACCGTGAGAATGATTGGAATAGAAACTTAGACCAGTGTTGGAACTACAATGCACTGTGTCCCTACTCACGCATTTGTCATATGGAAACCCCGGATAAATTGACTCTAGATTTATTCTACAAGACAAGGGAGAGAAACTAATGGTTAGCATAGTTGTCCGCATGAAAAGTAGAACTGCTAGTTATAAAGTAGATAATATAGTTAAAGCTAGAGAACACGCACACCGAATAATAACTCAAGGGTTTAGGTGCCGAGAGAAGGTAGGTAGTGTATTCTTTAAAACAGTTAAAAAAATCGCGGTGTATTACCCTGTGCATCAGATATTAAAAGTCGAGTTTGCAGAGGAAGGTAATGATAAAAATGCCTTATAAGCTTGCTGAGAGCAACGGAGAGGCGACTTTATGAGAAAGCTATACCTATGGTTACGTAAGTGTGTTACATGGCTTAAAACACGCTTATTACGCAAAGCTATTACGGAGAAGATTGTAGTTCCAGAGCCACGTAAACTATCTAATAAGAAGAAAGATCTATTTAAGCGACTGGCCAGATGGATTACGTCTTCTCCTAATTACTGTGTTGTTTGTAAAAAACCCTTACACAGGGATAGCAGGCAGATAATGTATTACTGCAGTACGGTATGCAGGAGACGCGGTAGAGGTGGTAAGAAGAACAGAAAACTCTTAACAAGGGAGGCATAATGGCAGACAGACCAGCAGCAAAGAAGGGAAGTAGGGATAGCAAAGGACACTTTGTCAAGAAGGAAGAGGTTAAATTTTCACCAGAAGTAAATGAACCACCAGGTATGGATACATCTGTTGATATGAGCAAGGAAGAGAAGGTGGAAGAGATGAAGAAGGATGTAGAAAAGACCTTTAAAGAAGTAGATGAAGTAGGAGAAGACATCAATACCGAGAAGCTTGATGCCATACTTGATGCTTGTAAGACTATGGTTAAAGAGTTCGGTCTCCTTAAAGAAGAGATGATGAGGAAACGTAAGGCAGGCAACTTTTGAAAGACATCCACAAGATAGGCGATAAGATTGACAGGGGTATATCCATCATAGTATATGCAGACCCCGGTGCAGGTAAGACTACATTAGCATCTACGTTACCTGCAGGTGAGACTCTTATCATCAATACGGAAGCAGGGTTAGGTCCATTGCTTGGAACAAATCACGTTGTATTTGACCTCCACGGAGAGAATGTAGACCAAGTAGAAGAATTATACAAGTATCTCCGTACTGAAAAACATCCGTTCAAGTATGTAGTTCTTGATAACATTAGTGAGCTTGAGCAGTGGGTGCTGCTATCCCTCACCCAACGCAGAGGGAAAGAGTTCACTGAAATCAAGGAATATGGGGACGCTGCTTTTAAGATGCGCGAGTATTTGCATCTGTTCAGAGATTTGGTGTATAACGACATCTGTGTGATATTCAATGCTTGGGAATTCCTCTTAGACGTTAAACAAGAGAGTGGGATAATCATCACAAAGACATTCCCTAAGTTAGCCAAGAGGTTAGCACCAGAAGCCTGTGGTATTGTTGATGTAGTAGCTCACCTGGAGGTACACGAGAAATCGAACAAACGTTGGCTTAAATTAGGATCATCCTCTCAGTACATTACTAAGAGCCAGTTTCAAGGGTTAGAAGACGCGGAGCCGGCTGACCTACCACCATTATTTGCTAAACTGTATGCGTACGACTACAAAAAGGAGAGAGGTGTAAAAGATGGGGGAACTAAAGATTAACTTTGGTGAATCAGCAAACAGCAGTGGACCAAGAGAAGTATATCCAGAGGGTACCTATAAGGTAATCGTTAAAAATTATCAACAAGTAGTATCTAGTAAGGGCACTCCTCAAATCAGATGGTTCTCTGAAATTAAAGAACCTAAAGAATACGAAGGCAAGACGTTGGTAGACCATACACCATTGACGGAGTCAGCTCTATTCAGGGTAGCCAACCTTGTTAAAGGCTGTGGTATAAACATCATTGACTTGCCAACTATGACTGTTATGGGTACTGCTTTCACTAGCCTTATGGACCAGTGTAAGGGTAGAAAAACGTATTGGAGAATATCAAGAGATACAACCTACGATAACAACAAAGTACAAGAATGTATCGTAGATGAGGACCAAGAATTACTGGAGCCGGACATAAGTAAGAAGGACGATACTGAACCCCCATTTTAAAAGGAGGAATTAAATGAAAAACTTCGTCATGTTCTTGATTTTAGCAGGATTTGTAGCATTTCTTATATTTGCAATAAACGGCTGTATAGGACCAGAGGTAGTAGTAGGACCATAGTTAGGTATGGATAAACCATTAAAGTCTCTCTGGGGTCGCTCTATGGGCCTCAGAGGGCATCTTAAGGAGAGTATATGAAGTGTATTCATGAAGGAGCAAGGGTTACTAAGTATTATGCGCCTCCTGCTAAACCAATTGTAAGTCATCACAACGAATGGTCATCATCTATAGAGAAAATATACTTAGGTGTAACTACCGAAGTTACAGAGTGCATTTGTGGATATAGGAATACAAACCAATACTTAGGTAAGGAGATTTTATGATACAATACATCATAGTAGCAACTTCAAAGGGAGAGCTTCATAGAATACCCCAAGGTAAGTTTGATAACCTTCCAAAAGGTGCTGTGCTCACAATAGACCTTGATAAAGAAGACACGGTAATAGGTATAGCAACTTTGTATTGTGAAGAACCTAAAATAAGGAGAATATCATGACTGACGATGAGAAAGAAGAAATCCGGAATTTAATCGAAGCAGTAGGTGGTTCAACGCCAAAAACGAGATACAAAGAACTCAGTGCATGGTTAAAGATAGCAGTAATAGGTGGATGGATTTCGATAGGATACTACGCTGTAGCGTTTATAGTAGGCCTTATTGAGGGAGTGATGGCGTTATGAATGAGCTTGAAAAAGAGATGCGTAAATTAGAAGAACTCACCCAAATAGAAGCACTTATAAGCAATAGAAATAAAGATAGAGTGTTGGTTATTAATGAGAAAAGCTTAAAAGGCTTTGTTAGGCGAGTTAAGGAATTGTATGCAGAAATAGCCCCACCAATATTAAATTAAAGGAGAATAAGATGGGTAGACGGTTTACAGATTCAGCTAAATGGACTGATGATTGGTTCGGAGACTTAGACAAGAACTGTAAGCTGGCTTGGATATACCTACTAGATACCTGTACAGCAGCAGGACGTTGGAAGAAAAGTCTTAAAAACCTTAACTTTCATTGTGATACTGAATACACAGAAGATAATATTAAGAACATCTTCAATGGTCGTCTGCTTGATTATGGAACCTTTTACTTTATACCCAAGTTCTTAGCTTACCAGTACCCCAAGGGGCTTAATTCAAGTAAGCCTGCCATAGTCTCTGTACGTGATGAGATAATGCTCTACAAATTAGACAGTATTGTGCGGGTATCATTAGGTAATAATTACTTAATGGTTAATGATTGTCTTAATGATTACCTAATCATTAAAGACAAAGACAAAGATAAAGACTCTAGTATAACATCTATAACATCTAAAGCACTTATACAAGAGATAATAGATTATTGGAATAAAGGAGACTTACCTCAATGTGTAGCCTTATCAGATGCAAGGAAAGAGAAGTTTAAAGCTAGAGTTGTTAGCCAGCACTTTAGAGAGCATTGGAAGAAGGCTATAGATAAGCTCAATGCAAGTAAGTTTGCTAAAGGGAGTAGTGAATCAGGTTGGAAGGCTTCAATAGATTGGTTTATTGGTAATGATAATAACTACCTTAAAGCGTTGGAGGGTAAATATGATGGGAAAAAACTTGGATACTTCGACACTCTTTGATAATAAAGCAGAGATACAGACCGTTATAGACAGATTTAATAGAGAAAATGTTATGGCGGACCTCGGTGCAGAGAGCCGGATAGGTGACCAATGCTTATCGCTTCTTCGTAATTGCAGTGTTGTCGAAGAAGTTGAGATCTGTTCCGCGGTGATTGCGTTGGGTTGCATTAATAAATATGCTTTTGAGGAGTTGCCTATCATCCCCTACGCTTTGCTTGAATTCCGTGAATGGTGTACAACAGATGATTGGTCAAAAATGAAGAAAGAGGATAAGCTGGATAAGCGTAGAATAATATTCTCACGTCCCGAGGTAGCAGACTATGTTAATAAGAAAAGCATAATACAAGCAAGTAATGTATCTAACTCCAAGGCTTTAGAGAAATTCATAGATGCGTTCTTAAGTTGGGGAGAGACAGAGAAAGCAAGGGAAGCGTGGCGGATATACAACGGTTATCCTAATAATCTACAGATAGGGCAAGGAACTATATGGAAAAAGAGAAAGAACTTCCAGTAGGGTTTTCGAATGAGATACGAGAAGAAGTGTTCAGTATGCAGAACGGTATATGCAAACATTGTCTTGATCCTATCCAAGATTTTCACCATTCCTTGCGTAATACTAAGGCTAACCGCAGGTTGTTCCATTTATTTATTAATTCTCCTCTTAATTGCGTTGGTTTGTGCCGGGAGTGCCATACGAACAAATCTCATCTTTATAGGATCAAAAATAAAGAAGCTACTATATATGAGAATTATTTAACATGTTTATTAAAATACTAATCTTACTATTATTTACAATACAGAATCCATATAAGGAGATGATATGAAGAAAGACTTAAACAAAGAGAACTGTGAAAAATTTGCCAAGATGATACTTAAAGACCAACAAGAAGAAATTTATAAGAACAATAGAGCTATAGAACATGCTATGAAAAAACTTGGTATGGGTTGGAAAAGCAATAGACAAAGGCTGTGTTTTTATGAATATTTTAATGAATATAAGGAGATGATATGAAACTACATAATGTAATAGGTGGGTTAGAGGAGAAGGAAGTAAAGGCATCTAAAAAGATAACACAAGAACACGCAGAAGCAACTGGACACAACCAACTCTGCAATAGAGAGGTAGAGGTTGATGAGAAAGAGATGTTAAGTACAGTAATTAATAGAAGAATAAAAGAAGAGAATGGATTTGTTGGAGATATAGGCTTGATAGAAAAAGAAATAAAAGCAATATCCAAAGCAATATCACAAGGTAAGGTTTTGAAAATAACAAAGGAGGAATAAAATGTGTAAATTCTTTAGTGGAGTATCAGACGGGAAAGGAAAGTTTATGTATTTTGACTCTAAACTACGCAAAGAGTGTTTGAGTGGCAAGTTGAATTACAACCCCGATTCTCATACGTCAATAGCAGACTATTTTGGTTATAAAGGCA
>Ga0208904_1000939_pt1 | contig 21373 bp, 19 predicted proteins | sample AntAceMetag02UKB_FD_184774 | JGI IMG/M metagenome (GOLD analysis project Ga0208904, IMG submission 184774) | Saline lake microbial communities from Ace Lake, Antarctica - Antarctic Ace Lake Metagenome 02UKB (SPAdes) (version 2) | ecosystem: Environmental > Aquatic > Non-marine Saline and...
ATGTATATTCTTTTAACCTATATGTTGAACTGCTACAACCAGAACCTCCTGTATCAGAACAAGAAACACTAGCTGAAGCATTACTGGTTTGCCAATCAGCTGGAGCACCAGAAACAGAAACTGTTGGACTAACTAAATCTACACAAAAATCTTGACCTGATTCATCAAATCCATCATCGTTGTCTGACCAATCAGATGTTAATCCAGGAGAATCTTTTGCTCTAACTCGCCAATAATAACAAGTATTATTTGATAAAGCTGACGGAACATCGTATTTAACACTATTTGGATTAGTGGTTGAACCTTCCCAAGTATAGTCAATAACAGTGGAACCAAAACCTGAACTATTATCTACCTGTATTTGATAACCAACTTTTCCATTTAGATCTCCCGAATCTGGATCAGCAAGATCAAATCTAAAATATGGAGTGCTATCGTTTATCCAAGAACCTTCTGATTTATTTACTGTATTAGCATATTGTCTTAGGTTTGAGATTGTTGGGGGGTTGTTGGGAACGTAAGTTGCTAATTCAGAAAGACCAGACAAACCATCTAATATTACATCATTATCATATCCTGAAACTCTTCTACTTATTCTTATCTCTGTTACATTACTTGGCCCTATCCATTCTTTGATTTCAGAACTAGCTATTCGTGTTCTTGTTCCACCACAATCTGACGGAGAGTAAATATAATATCGTTTTCCATTTGGTCCTGCTTCATCCCAAGTCCACCTAATTGTTCCATCACCTAACCCTTCTCCCTGTATATTTGTTGGTGAAGTCATTTCTGCAAAACCACTATGAGTTCTTATCATAGATTCTCCAAATTCATTAAAAGCAGTAATCCAATAATAATATTTTTGATCCATTGCTGTGTTTATATCTGTCCAACGTAAAGTTATATCTGTAGTACCCTCCAATTGACAATCAAAGTCATCCCCTTCATCTAAAACAATATATGGTTCTGATGGTTTACTATCAACTGTATTTCTGTAAATATTAAAACCCCTAACCACTCTATCTGTATATTGCCATACAAGTTCTATACCTATAAAATTATTACAAATTGCGGTAGCAGGTTCACGGTTTGTAGTAAAAAACATAAAAGGGTTTTGTGGGGGAACACCAGTATAATATTTGCACTCTCCATCTTTTACTAAAGGATAACCATCAGGGCAACAGAAAGTGACATCTTGACAGGTATTAATATCTTCTGTTGTGATATAATTTTCGCTTGAGTCATCCCCACAACAATCAGAATTACCAAAACTACCTGGGTAGCCGTCTGTATCCCAATCAAAACTGTAATTTTCACAAGTTGAAGAATTATTATCGCAGATTCCTGCACAACTAGAATTATTTACATTATCATCATCACCTTCAGCTAAAACAAAATTCACAATTAAAAAACTACCAGCGATTAATAACACACAAAAGCTAAAAATAAATATTTTTTTATACATATATTATTGTTTATACACAAGTATTATAGCATAAAACAAAGACAAAATAAAAAAGCCCGAATAAATATTTTTTTATCCGGGCTTTGTCGATTAAACAAAATCATTTCATCAAAACCATTCTTTTAGATTTGATGTAATTATTAGTTTCTAACCGATAGAAGTAGATGCCGGATTCTAAATTTTCTGCATTAAAATTTACAGAATAATTTCCAGCATTTTTTTGTTCATCAACTAAAGTTGTGATTTTTTGACCACGCATATTATGAACGGTGATCTTTGTGTGATCATCTTTTGCAATGCTATAGTCAATTATGGTTTTTGGATTAAATGGATTTGGATAGTTTTGTCTTAAATTATATTCTCGCAGAACATTGGATTTAATAGACACATCAGTAGATTTACTGTTAAGAATGTGTCCTAATTCAGATAGATCTGATCGTCCATCTCCAAGTACTCCGTGTTCATACCCAGAAACATTGCGATATATCTCTACCGATGTGACATCACTCGGCCCAATCCATTCGGTTTGACGTTCAACAGTTCCTATGCGACCGCTTGTTATACTATTGCGGATATAAAACATTTTTGCATCTGGCTTATTCTGTTGCCATGTCCACTTAATTGTTCCATCAGACAATCTTTGTCCTTGAACATTTATTGGTGGAGTCATCTCTGCAAAATGGCTGTGAGAACGAAACCAAGTTTCGTTTTCAGCTCCAGATGAATCAAAAGAAGTTACCCAATAAAAATATTTTTGATCAAACTCAACATCTTTATCTGGCAAATAAGCCGTATTATCCCAGCCTTCTTTTTTATAATGCGAGACAGAATCTTTGTCTAAGGTAACAAATGGTTTTTCAGGTTTAATATTTAATGTATCTTTATATATATTAAACCCTACTATTTTAATTCTTTGACCATAACCCCAGACTAACTCAATTGGCTCCGGACCGTCAGAACGAACCGAATTGCTTTGGTATTTAGTTGCAAACCATGAAACTTGACCAAATACCTGCGACCCTACACAGAGAACAAGGATCGCAACAAAAAACAAAACTTTTAATTGTTTCATTTTCTACCTCCTAAAATTATTATATCATTTATTTATTATTTAAAAGTTCTTACTAAATATCTATTTACATTATTACAAACTTTTCCACATTTGTCAAGTTGAGACTAAAATTAGCCAAAAATAAAAAAACAGCTAGCCTAAACTACTGTTTTAATAAAAACCAAATTTCTTGATCTAAATTGTCTTACCAGGTAAAACATATTTGTTTTTCCTAATTCTACTATCTTTCCACATGTATATTATATAAATATATAAATCTGTCAAAACAATCTTAAATTGATAAGATTAGAATATAAATAAATTATATGAATAAAGAATTAAAAAACAAAATATCAAAAATACAAAACATACGGAATGCCTGTGTAGATTACATATTTACCCTGCACCTAAAGTAATACTTTGGTGCGGGGTTTACCGAACTATTAAGTGTTTATATAATAATTAAAGTTAGTGTGAAACAAATACAATTTAATTTTATCAAAAATAAAATGGGGTTTCATGTTTAGAAGCCCCATAAGATTAAATATTTTGAATTTAACTATTTAGCATAAATCATCTTTTTTGTTTCTGTAAAATTTCCTGCTTTAATTTGATAAAAATATATTCCAGCAGAAAGTTTTTTATTAAAAATGATTTTATGTTCTCCTGCATCCATTATTTCATTAACAAGTATTGATATTTCTTTTCCTAATGTGTTATATATTTTTAATATAACAGATTCTTGATTTGGAATTGAAAAACCAATAACTGTTTCTGGATTAAATGGATTAGGATAATTTTGTGAAAGAGAATAATCTTTTAGACTGACTAATTTTTCTAATTCTGATTCTCTTTTTAATAAGGGCTGAATTTTTGATATTTTAATATAATCCATATAAATTTTGCCAACTTCTTTACCACAATAAACAGTAAATCTTGCATAATCGTCTGTATGCTGAGATACAAAATTATATGAATATATTTTCAAGGATTGGTTTAAATTCAACTCTTTCCAAAAACCATAATGTGTCCAGGGATCTGTTTCTCTACATATTTCTACATATACACTTCTTTCCCTGTCCGCCTTAATTCCAAATTCAATGCAATATTCTAAACCTCTTTTTATTGGAAATAGGGTCTTTAATTGCACTTTATAAAAAGCTGATGCTGCTTTTATTGTGTTAACAACAGCATAACCATTACTGACATATATTGTAGCCTCAGCATCATCATGAATCTCGCGGAAAAACACACCCAAACTACTACTAAAATCCTCGTTTACTAAAAAACCGGAAACTGGATCTGGAGGATCAGGAGGGTCAGGTGGATCTGGAGGATCAATATTTGAATTATTATCAAACCAATACCATCCATCTGGTCCATCCCATCTAAGGCCAACTAAAATTAAAACAATTTTATCCTTACCTTGATAAAACCAAGTATTATTGCCTTTAATAAAATCAATTTTGGTATAGCCATTAGGAACAGTCATTTCAAATCCGTGATATACAGACTTGTTAATTATGACATTGTCATTACCAGCTATTTTTAACCAAGTGTATTGATTAAAAAATTCACCTGTTAATTTTAGCTTTCTATCACTGCCTGTAAACTTAATGGTGTTAATACCAGTCAACGGCGGCGTATCAGGTGGGTCTGGAGGATCTGGAGGGTCTGGAGGATCAATATTTGAATTATTGTCAAACCAATACCATCCATCTGGTCCATCCCATCTAAGGCCAACTAAAATTAAAACAATTTTATCTTTACCTTGATAAAACCAAGTGTTATTGCCTTTGATAAAATCAATTTTGGTATAGCCATTAGGAACAATCATTTCAAATCCGTGATATACAGACTTGTTAATTATGACATTGTCATTACCAGCTATTTTTAACCAGGTATATTGATTAAAAAAATCACCTGTTAATTTTAGCTTTCTATCACTGCCTGTAAACTTAACGGTGTTAATACCAGTCAATGGTGGCGTATCAGGTGGATCAGGTGGGTCAGGTGGATCCGGTGGATCTGGAGGATCTGGAGGATCTGGTGGGTCTACAGATGAACCATTTGAAATAAAAACATCAACATACTTTCTTCCAGCACTAGAATTAACTTCAAGTGATCCAGAATAATTTCCTGTAGACAAATTAGCTCTATTAACCTTTATTCTAATAGATCTACTTTTTCCTGTTCCTAAACTACCACTAGATGGATTAATGTCAATTATCCATATCTTTTCTGGATGTTCAGTAACAGCCCAATTAAGTATTCCTCCGCCACCATTCTTAATAGTAAGGTTTTTACTATTTTCTGATGAACCAAAATTTAAAGCTGTTTGTAACACTGAAAGTATTGGGGTTGATGGAGGGTCTGGATCTGGAGTAATATCTGTAACCTGAAGATTACCTTCTTTAACAGTAATTGTAATCCCTTCACCCATAACGATTTGCCCATTTCTTTTTTTAATAAAAGTATATGTTCCTACATCATGCCATCCTTCTGTCATTCCACTTGATCCAATGGTTAATACATATTCATATTGACTATTGTTAGTATGAACATACCATTTATCTCCTGACAGACCGTCGAGATTTATTCTTCCCAATGGATAATGACTGGTTCCTTTTTGTGAATTCCAAACTATTGTTTTCCGGTTAGCTAAATTAGTTCCTTTAAGAAATATCTGAACAACAATACTAGATCCGTTTTGATAATATTTATGTCCAATATATTTTTTATCACTAATTTCGTTTGAGATTGGAGGGCCATAATTCCAGCAATTGTGAGTTAGATAATAGTGGAGAATGGCATCATGAGCTGCAAATACATAACCAATTTTACCGAATTCATATTCATAATCTGGTTTATGCATTAATATCCAATATCTGCCGTCTGTCCTTTGAAAATCTTGAACATAAAAACCTCCAGGACTAACATGTACATGTGCACTACCGCCTCGATCAAATGGTTTTCCAACTACACTTTCTCCACCATGATGATTGTATGCTCCAACAAATTTGTTGGATATTCCTTCAATCCATACATTACCTGCAAAGTATCCGGGTTTGGGTGAGGTGGTTGGATTTGAAGATTTTAAACCAACCCAGCCTTGAACATAATAGTTTCCTCCAAGTCCTTTGTTAGAAACATAATAACGGCCGTTGGAAATGGTTATTGGAATATTTCTATAATATGGATCACTTCGATTTCTGTTTTGGTCAATAATATCAATTACTTTAGCGTTTAAATCTACTCTTGTAATAATTGCCACGTGACCATAACCATTTCCATAACATAAAATCATATCTTGTTTTGGTGGTGATGTCCCATTGTTTTCATAAGCAACAAAATCATTATGACTTTGTGCAACACCAAATAGTTGCCATGCAAAATCAATGCCAAATCTAAAATTATCCCCAAGCTGAAAATAGCTTTGATAAAAACGTAATACATATTGTGTGCATTGATGATCACCATCTCCAGATCCTGTACATGATCCATTTGAATAAGCTTGAACATTCCTATAAGGATTTTCAATGGGGTATCCATTATCGTAACCACAATCCTGCGCATAAGTATTAAATGAAAAAATACATAGAACAACCAATACTGATAATACTACTTTACCTTTTTTCATGATTCTCACCTCTTTGTCTTTGGTTAATAACTACTGTTAATTAATTTCTTTTCTCAAAACTTTTATCCTATCAATCGGTTTTTTTCTCCTATTGTTAAATTGTGAAAGATTTATTTCTTATTTTATTTTATTCATAAAATTCAAATGTTGAAATAATTTCTTTAAATGCTTTTTCTGAGGATTCTAAATCTTCATCAAATTTTTTATATTCTAATGATATAAAATGTTTTGCACTTATTAACTTGCAAAAAAGATTCATGCCATATAATTTGTCTTTATCCACACTGCAATAAGCTTTTCCATTTTTAATATCAAATTCTTTTAAACCCAAATCATCAAATATATACTTATATTTATTTGATACAAATTCTATATTTCCGTGTAAAGAACCTGTTGATATAAAATTAGAATCATAACTACCTTGGATAGATCCATATCCATCTATTTCTCTATCTTTTTTCGTTATTGATATAAAAATTGCATAATTCATATCTGGGTTTGATTCAACTCTGGGTTTACTCCATATATTTGAATATTTAAATCCAAAACCCAATTCTTCATTCTGATAAGTCCCCCAATCACTAGTATCAACTTCTCCATTTTCTACAACATCTCCATTGCCATTCTGATTATCATTAACTGGTTGTGATGGATAAAAGATAAACGCTAAAACAGCTAGGATTATGATTATAGCTAATATTAGCAAAATTTTTATTGATTTTTTCATAATATTTTAATTTAATTTAATTAACTAAACTTCTGCTTCAAACATAGCTTAAAACAGAGGTTTAATCAAGGGATCTATATAATATATAGAGAGAAAAATTAGAATTTCGTTACAGTTAGAATATTGCACTATTGCATTTTGATAACAAAAAATATAGCTAACTTTAGCTATATTTTAAGACATTCTGCGGATTCTGGATGAAATCCGAACTTTTTTTTAAAAAAATCCTGATTCAAAATTTTAATGAATGGCGTTTCCGCTCGCCTCCGTATCCACTACGGCGAGATCAAAACAGAAATTTTTTCATTTTTTGCCCTCCCGTTTTTTTATTAAATATGAAATACTAAATTAAGACGCATATTCTCTTAAAACAGCAATTAACTTTTCAGGACTAGTAATTTGAATAATCCGCAAACCTAATCTATTATAAATACCTGTATCATCAAGACAATCATCAAGTAAAACCGTATCTTGGTAATTCAAATTGTGTTTATTTAAATATTCATCAAAAAAAGGTATTGAATTTTCTGTAGTATTACCTTTTAAAAATTTTAAACTATATGAAATTAAAAAACCATCAAACGATTCTTTTAGCTTCATAGCAGGCATAGTAAATCTTTCAAATGTATCCATATTATCTGTGGCCATAACTACTTTTATTCCTTTACTTTTTATTTCATCTATCAACCCTGGAATTTCATCTGAAACATATTTCATCTGTCTACAACTTTCTGCTAGTTCGTTTAAAATTATCTCTTGTGGCACACCTGAATCTTCACTTAATATCTTGCATACATCTTCTGATGTGTATTCCCCTCTCATCCACGGGTTAATTAAATGCCTGTTATTTTGAAACATTGATTTTTCTATGGCTTCAAGGTGTTTGTTGTATGGATGATTTATATTCTGTAAATGCTCCCAAAACAAAGAATTGGATAAAGTTTTATACCAATCAATAAAGATTATTTTGGGTTGGTTGATCATAAAATATATTTGTTCAATATTAAATTATTTTCTAAAATACATTTTTTAATTATCAACCTCCCACAGCAGGGCTGACAGGGAAATCTCTTCCATTATATATAAATTGAACTGTAGTATCTGAATATTTATACCAAGTAAAATCTACTGTTAAATTTCTGCTACCACTAGTACTATATATTTATTCGGGCCATTTTTGTATTATTAACATTTCCTTATCTCCTGACAGTTCATTCCATATTGTTTCTGTAATAAATGGCATAAATGGATGAAGAAGTTTTAAACTAGTTGATAGGATTGTATATAATGTAGATTGAGCTAACTGTTTATCATCTCCACTTAAACGATCTTTTGTTTTTTCTAAATATATATCACAGAAGTCTGACCAAAAGAATTGATAAATACCTTGAGCCGCTTCATGGAACATGAAGTTATCTATATTTTTTGTAATTTGTTTAACTGTTTTATTCAGTTTTTCAAGAATTTCTTTATCATCTACATTATCTGACTCCTTATCAAAAGAAACATCAAAACCTTCTAATTTCATTAAAACAAATTTACTTGCATTCCATATTTTATTTGCAAACTTTTTTTGAGCTAATATCTTATCTTTAGTAATTACAACATCATTACCTTGGCCTGTAGAGAATAATAAGGCCATACGTAATGCATCTGTACCAAATTCTTCCATTGCACCTAATGGATCTACAGCATTACCAGAAGACTTACTCATTTTCTTTTTATCTTCATCCCTAATTAAACCATGCAGATATACATATTTAAATGGGATCTCACCCAATAGATATGTAGTCATCAAAATCATCCTAGCTACCCAGAAAAATATGATATCATAACCTGTTTCTAGTACATCTGTTGGATGAAAGTCTTTTAAATCTTCTGTTTCTTCTGGCCAACCTAAAGTTGAAAAAGTCCAAAGACCAGCAGAAAACCAAGTATCTAAAGTATCAGGATCTTGCTCCCACCCTTCACCTTCAGGTTTTTCTGTACCTACATATATTTCTTGCTGATTTTTTATCTCTTTAACTTTTTTAATCTCAAAACCGATTAAACCGTTTTTTTGAGCTCTCTGTAAATAAGTTGAAGAATGTCCACCTCTTAATTCTAAAAGTTGTTCCCAGGTTTTCCCTGGATAAATTTGTTCAATTGAATAAATATCTCTTTCTTCATCTAGTTTATAAACTTTAGGTTTACTTACTTCTATAACCAAACTTTCAATAATATTGTCATCTTGTTTATAATTTAAAACTATTTCATCCCCATCTTTAATATCACCAAAATATCTATCTGGTTCATTTGGATTCAGTGCTCTTGTTTCAACTGTTTTTTTACCTGCTTTTATCAAATCAAAGCTTTCTTTTTTCCTGAAAGTTAATGTTAAACCTGCTTCCTTGCTTTTATACCAAACAGGAATTCTATGCCCATACCAAATCTGACGAGATATACACCAATCTCTTAAATTATCTATCCAATGAAAATATGTTTTCTTAAAATGATCTGGTAATATTTTAATCTGCTCGTTGTCTATAACAGACCTCATTAATTGTTTTAATGTAACCTCGTCTCTTGATTTAATTCCATCAATATTTGATTTTTCTAAAACAAATTTTTTATTTACATTAATAAACCATTGTTTTTTAGGTAAAGGTTCAATCAAAGCTCCTGTACGTTCTGCAGTTGAAACATTTTGTTTAATTGTTTCTTCTTTTTCTAATAACCCTTCTTTCTTTAACCACTCAACAACTACTTGCCTAGCTTCTTCAACTTTTTTACCTTTTAAACTATCATCTCCAACCATAATCTTTGTATATTCATCAATAACTTGTTTTGATGGTAAATCATTTCTTTCAGCAATCTCCCAGTCAATAATACTATGAGCTGGTGTAACGCCTAAAGCACCTGTACCAAATTCTGGATCAACTTCTTCATCAGCAATAACTTTAACTTTTACAGGAACATTACAAAAATTAAATTCAAATTCTTTTCCTACATACTCTTTATACCTCTCATCGTCAGGATGAACAGCAACCCCCGTATCTCCTAATTTTGTTTCAGGTCTAGTTGTCGATATTGATATTGGAAAATCTTTCGAATATTTGAAAGTATAGAATTGAGCATCTCGTTCTTTGTGTTTAACTTCATCGTCTGAAATTACTGTTTGTCCTTTTGGATCCCAATTAATTACTTTGTCACCTTGATAAATCAACCCGTCATCATACATTTTTTTAAAAGCAGTGTATACAGCTTTAGTTCTTGGTTCGTCCAAAGTAAAAGCTTCACGTGACCAATCACAAGAAGAGCCTAGTCTTTTGGTTTGATTTACAATAGTATCATGACTATCTTGTGCATATTCTTCAACTCTTTTCAAAAAATCTTCTCTACCTAAATCATGTCTATTCTTTTTTTCTTTTTTGTATATATCCTTTTCAACCTTGCTTTGTGTAGCAATAGCAGAATGGTCTGTACCTGGTAACCACAGAGTCCTTTTGCCCAACATCCTATTATACCTAACCATTAAATCTTCTACCGCCACCATTAAAGCATGCCCAATATGTAAAATACCTGTCACATTAGGTGGAGGCATCATAATACTAAACTTTTCTTGGTTTTCTTTTTTTTCACAAGGTTTGAAAAAACCACCTTGTTCCCAAGCTTTATATATCTCATCTTCATGATCTTTTGGATTGTATGGTCCTTTTGGTAACATATGTTTATATTTTAACTTTTTAGTTTATCTTAGTCAATTATTTCATCAAAAAAACCAGCTTGCGCTGGCTTAATTTATTTTAAAATATATATCTAAACTAAGCCAGCTCAATCTGGTTAACCACGACTACTACATTGTTTAATCTCTTATACATATTAAATATATTCTAATATTTAATCTAGAAACTGTCAAATTATTTAATTATTTAATTATTTATTACATTCAATAATTCTAGTTACCGGGTTCTTCTTCCAGACTTTAATTAATTCTTTTTTTATTGAAACACAATGGTGCCATTTAATATTTTTAAAACCAATCTTCTTTAAAATATTATTATACGTATCCATCTTCCAATGATAAAATTTAAACGAACATATTTCTTTATTTTCTTGATATAACGAAAGAATCATTCTGTCGCCTTCTTCTAATTTATCTATTTTTTTCTCTTTCCTAACAGTCTTTTCTAAACAATCTAGATTTTCTTTAAAAGGATGTTCTGGGCTATTATTTAAAGATACAAATCTACCACCTTTCTTTAGGTTCTTATATATATTTTCACACATCTTAAAAAGTTCATGTTTGGTTTTTGAATAATGTAGTAAAAAAGTCCCAACCACTATATCAAATTCTCCTAATTTGCGCATTTTAATTACATCATAGTTATAATATTCTATACCTAAAGGATTCTTTTTCTCTTCCTGTTTTGCTAATTGCAACATATTACGTGAAATATCTACTCCAACAACCTGTGAAGCTCCTTTTTGTTTAAATATTCGTGAATAGTATCCACCTCCACAAGCTAAATCCAAAATTTTCTTATTCTTTAAATCTCCCAGAACTTTAAATAAACTAGGATTAATAATATATTGTTTATCTGCCCTAGTTCCCTGTAGGCCTTGATATTGTTTAGCTATTTTTGCGTAAGACATATCTATTTTTTCATAACAATTTCAACCATCTCAGACAATCTCTTAGAATATGCATATTCATTGTCATACCAAACAAAAATTTTAATTAATTTTTCTTGAACAACTTGGGTACAAGATAAATCTACTACAGCTGAGTGAGAATCACCAATAATATCAGTCGAAACAATTGGTTCATCTGAAACAGACAAAACATCTCTTAAAGCTTTACTTCTAGCTGCTTTCTTAAATATTGAATTAACCTTAGCTGGTGTAGTTGTGCTTTTAACTTCAAATACTAAGTCAGATAATGATCCATTAATAACTGGTACTCTAATAGCCATACCTTCAAACTTACCTTTTAATTTAGGCAAAACTTCAGTTACAGCAATAGCTGCACCTGTGGTTGTAGGGATCATATTATGTGCAGCTGCTCTAGCTCTGCGCAAATCCTTGTGTGGACCATCAATTAAATTCTGAGTTGATGTATATGAATGTACAGTTGTTAAGAGAGCTTTTTTAATTCCTAAATTTTCATCAATTAACTGAGTTACAGGAGCAATACAGTTAGTTGTACAAGAAGCCATTGATACAACATCTTCCCCTTTATATTTATCCTCATTCACACCAATCAAATATGTGGGGATATTGCCTCCTTTAGCCGGTGCGGATATAACAACTTTTTTAGCTCCAGCTTTAATATGTGCTTTAGCTGATCCGTCCTTAACAAAAAATCCTGTTGATTCAATAACAACATCAACATCTAATCTTTTCCAAGGAAGTTTAGCTGGATCTGGATTTTCAAATACAGGATACTTATTTCCACTTACATATATATTTTTGTTATCACTAGTAACCTCTCCTGCATATTTCCCAAATACTGAATCATATTTAAATAGATGAGCTAAGGTTTGATTGTCTGTTAAATCATTAATAGCTACAATCTTTACTTTTGGGTCATTTTCTAAAAATTTAAAAACTGCACGACCAATTCTTCCAAAACCATTAATTGCAACTCGTATTTGTTTGTTTTTTGTAGGCATATGTTTAAAAGTTAGTTTATATACTAATATTATATACCCACTCCATCCAAAAAGCAAAAAATCCCGGCTAGCCGGGACTTTTTTATTCTTTATCTTTTTTATTAATCGATATTTCTACTATTGTTCTTTCTTTCCCATCAATCCTTACTTTTACACTTTGTTTTAATATATGATGTGCAATAACTTCTCCTCTACCATGATCTGTTCTAACTCTTGTGCCAATTGGTGGTAAAGTTTTAGCTAGATTGACATATAGGTCTTGTTCAAACCTTAAGCAACATTTTAATCTTCCACACATACCAGAAAGCCTATCACCACCACGATGTGCAATTTGTTGACATTCAACAAATTCACCTGTTACTTGACCTAATTCTTTTAAAAAAGCACGGCAACACAGTTTCTTTCCACAAGGCCCTATACTACCGCAACACTTAGCTTCGTCACGAACACCAATTTGGTGAAAACGAATTGATTTTTGATAATGCCTAGTTAAATCTTTAACTAATTCTCTAAAATCTACTCTACCGTCAGATATGAAAGCAAAAGTCATTCGTCCACCATCAAAAGAAAAATGTATATCTGTTAATTTCATCTCCAACTTATGTTTTACAACATATTGGCGAACTTCATTTAAAACCTCTTTCTTTTGATCATTTCTTTTATTAACTTTTTCTAAATCAGAACTATTTGCTTTACGAACAATTTTTTTGATTTCTCTACCTTTTGTCTTTTCTTCATCAATTTCTTTAAATCCAACCACTAAACCCATTTCCATTCCTAGTTCTGTATGGACAACAACCTTATCATTAATATTCAAAGAAGAACTTGATGTATCAAACCAGTATACTTTATCCCATGGAGTAAATTGAATTTCTGTAACTTGCATTGTATTAAAAACTAATCCTAGCAATTTTCCTGATTTCCATCTTTTCACCTAATTTGGCGATTTTATCAGTAATTAAATCATTAATTGTTTTCGAGTCGTCTTTAATAAACTTCTGGTTTAAAAGACAATTTTCTTCATAAAACTTATTTAACTTACCTTCAACAATTTTATCCAACATTTCTGCTGGTTTATTCTCATTCTTTAATTGTTCTTTAATAATTTCTTTTTCTTTTTCTATAATATCTGTAGGAACTTTTTCTGGTGATAAATATTGAGGATCCATTGCTGCAACTTGCATAGCAATATCATGAGCCAACGCTTTGAATTCCTCATTTTTAGCTACAAAATCAGTTTCACATGTAAGTTGAACTAATGTAGCTGTTTTCTTATTACCATGAACATACGCTTCAACAATTCCTTCTTTAGCTTCACGTTCAGCTTGTTTCTTAGCAGCAATCTTTTTTCCTTTTTTACGTAAAAGATCAAGAGTTTTTTCTTCATCACCATTAGCTTCCTGAAGAGCTTTCTTAACATCCATAATTCCAGCACCTGTTTGTTCTCTAAGTTGTTGTATTAATTCTTTTGAAATTTCCATATTTTTTTGTATTAATTATTTTTCTCCTTCTTTTTTTGTTTCTTCTGGTTCTTTTTTAACCATTTCTGCATATTCTTTTTTACCTTCTTCAATTGCATCTGTAATATATTTAACTACGTATTCAATTGACTTAACAGCATCATCATTAGCAGGAACAATATGACCAATATTTTCTGGGTTAGCATTTGAGTCGCAAACACCAATAATTGGAATTTCTTTTTTAGTAGATTCACTAACTGCTGTTTTTTCATCACGAACACTTGTTATGAATATTGCATCTGGTAGTTTGCTCATATCTGAAATACCACCAATATCTTTTTCTAACTTTTTGATTTCTTGAGAAAAAACCAATCTTTCTTTTTTAGTATATTTCTCTTCATAATCATCTTGTTGTGATTCTTTAGTTAATCTTTGTAGTTTCTTAACTAAACCAAAGATTTCTTTAAAATTAGTAAGACTACCACCCAACCAACGTTCTGTTACATATGGCATTTCTACTTGAATAGCATATTTCTTAACTATCTCCTTAGCCTGTGGTTTAGTACCAACATACAAGATAGTACCACCACTACCAACAACGCTCTGTACAAATGCAGCAACTTTTTCGAATTGTTCTTTTGATTTCTCTAAATTAATAATATGTATCCCAGATTTTGTGCCAAACAAAAAAGGCTCCATTTTAGGGCACCATGCGCTTGAACGATGGCCAAAATGTATTCCAGCCTTCATCAAGTCTTTTAGTTCTATTTTTTGCATAGTTTTTTCCTTGTATCCTCCGTTTTGTTCAACTTATTTAGGCTAAATTTAGCAGGAAAGCCCAATAATCCCAAAACGTGTGATTTAATTAATATTTAAGTTATATCTATCGTACACTATTTCCTAAAAAAAAACAAGGGCAGAATATTAATGCCCTTGGTGTCTTATGTTGCATTTAAAAAAGCGAATAAAAGAGTAAACAGAGAAACAAATAAATAAATCTGGCATCTGGCGAAATATCTTAAAGTTACAACAGTACCCGAAATCGATTTAATACACTTTGTTTTTGTTCTTTTGTCCCATTGTACTGCATTACTTAAACCGCCTAGTTCTAAAACTTCATATCTTTTTATAAATCCTTGTAGTATTTCATATATCCATATAATAAAAGATATTGTTGAAATAATACCAAAAATCCAAGATAACAGTGTCATTTTTATCTCCTTGGCTAATGAATTTTAAGTGAGTTAATTTGTTTGTTCCTAGATTAACATAATAGCAAAACTTGTCAAGAAAAATTAAATATGATATACTCAATTTTAGTAAATAATGTGATAGCAAAAACAGATCCTTCGACTCCTAAAAACCCTAAAAGTCGCTCAGGATGACTATTATTAAAAATATGAAAAAAGAAACACACCCAACATATTATAAAGATGCAAAAGTAACTTGCTCATGTGGCAATGTTTTTACTACTGGTTCAACACACAAAGAGATTAAAGTTGAGCTATGTTCTGCATGTCACCCTTTTTACACTGGTGAACAGAAATTAGTTGACACTTCAAGACGTGTTGAGAAATTTGCAGAAAAAATGGCTAAAGTTGGAAAAACAAAAGTTACTCATAAAAGCAAGACAGCAAAAAGAAAGACTTTGAAAGAAAAGAAGAAAAGTGAAAAATAACTTTGAAATATTAAAAAATCCTGGTATTATGTATATATATGATGACAGGATTTTTTAATTTCTAAAAAGAGGTATGAACACACAAGAATTAAAAAAGAGATATGCAGAATTAGAACAGGATCTACAAAATCCTGATATTTTGAGTGATCAAGAAAAATATGTGAACATCTCCAGAGAATTTAATGGTTTAAAGGATATTATTGAGAAAGTTAATAAATTAGAAAAAATAGAAAACCAAGTACAAGAAAACGAGGAGATTATTAAATCTGCTGAGGATGATGTTTTAACTGAAATTGCATTAGCTGAAAATGAAAGTTTACAGAATGATATACAAATTTTAAAACAAGAAATTCAAGAAGATTTAAATCCCAAAAATCCTTTAGATAAGAAAAGTGCAATTATTGAAATACGAGCAGGCACAGGAGGAGATGAATCTGCCTTATTCACAGCTGAGATGTTTAGGATGTATTCAAAGTTTGCCGAAACTATGGATTGGAAAACCAAAATATTATCTAGTAATAAGATTGGGATTGGTGGTTTTAAAGAAGTTGTATTTGAAATTTCAGGTACTGGAGTTTATGGTTGGATGAAATATGAATCTGGGACCCATAGAGTACAAAGAGTTCCAGAAACAGAAAAACAAGGACGTGTACATACTTCTGCTATTACAGTAGCTGTTATGCCAGAAGCAGAAGAAGTTGATTTCAAGATTGAACAAAAAGATTTAAAAATTGATACTTTCTGTTCTGGTGGACATGGTGGTCAAAGTGTAAATACAACATATAGTGCAGTACGTATAACTCATTTACCAACAGATACTGTTGTTTCCTGTCAAGATGAAAGATCACAAATGCAAAACAGAGAAAAAGCTATGCAAGTCCTTCGTTCTAGACTATTAGCAGATGCAGAAGAAAAAAGACATAAAGAATTGGCTACTGATAGAAAATCCCAAGTTGGCTCAGGAGATAGATCTGAAAAAATACGTACATACAACTTTCCACAAGACAGAATTACAGACCATAGGATTAAAAAATCTTGGCACAATATTGATGTGATAATGAACGGTGATATACAAAAAATTATTGAAGAATTAAAAAAAGCCGCTTAAACAGCGGCTTTTAAAAACATGACCACCCAACAAGCCTTAAAATTTGGAATAAAAACAATAGATTCTTTAGATGCAGAAGTTTTATTATCCAACTCAATTAAAAAAGATAAAACATATATACACACCTATCCAGAATATATATTAAATAAACAACAAGAAAAAAAGTTTAAAGAATATATTAACAGAAGATCAAAATATGAACCGGTTGCATATATATTAAATACCAAAGAATTCTATAACCTTCCTTTTTATGTAAATAAAAATGTGTTAGTCCCAAGACCAGAAACAGAACAGTTAGTAGAAGAATCTTTAAAGATAATTAAAAAAGATAAAAAAATACAAAATATTATTGAATTAGGAACAGGATCAGGGTGTATATCAATTTCTATTGCAAAAAATATTAAAAAGAAAAATATCAATTTCCTTGCAACAGATATCTGTAAAAGAGCTTTAAATGTTGCTCAAAAAAATACAAAAACTCATAAAGTAAAAATTAAATTTATACAATCAGATTTATTAAACAATACTCCTAATCAACAAAAGGAATATATTTTAATAGCGAACCTCCCCTATCTTGATATATATCACAAAAATTTACTTAAATCGTCAGAAACCAAAGGATTAAAGTTTGAACCAAACAAAGCACTTTATTCTGGTAAAGATGGTTTAGACCTATACACAAAACTATTTAAACAAATTAAAATATTAAAAAACAAACCTAAGTATATATTATGTGAATTTGGTCACAAACAAACTAAAGAATTAAAAAACATTGTTAAAACATATCTTCCAGAATATAAAATAAAAATAAAACAAGATTTGGCAGGTTTAGATAGAGTTTTAGTTTGCTATAAATAAAAAAACTGCTATACTAAAAATGTAGTCCTTTTAATTCATTAAAATTTTCACTAGTTTTGGAGGTGCAATTATGCATAAAAAAATTGAACTTCTGCAACAAGCCCTGGCTAGGTCTCCTGATGGGATAATAAACATCTCCTTTTTTAAAGAAAAATTTGGTTTTGGTGGATTTGATATTAATAAAATTAATATCAATGGAAAAATCGAAATTTTTCTTGTTAAAGGAGCTTCTGTTACTATTAAAAAAGAAGAAAAACAAAAATTCTTTAAAACTCTTAATATTAACAAAAAAATAATTCCTAGGAGACTCAATGAAAACCAAGCCAGAGCAAACAAATGATAACTCCAGTTCAACAAATTGTGACCGGAGTAATCTAACTCAAAAACTCTTATTATTTTATAATTTTATAAATACAAATAATAAGAGTTTTTTTATTTTTTTAATTAATAATCACTTCCCTATTCTCTGGCACAACCTCAATCCAAATATTTCCTGGTGCAAATATAATATCCGTATCATCTAAGGTATAAAATTTAGTTCTAGAAATTACACTTTCTTTTTTCCACTTTGCTTCTACTTTTTTGCCATAAATAAAGACTAAAGCATCTCCTTGTCCAATTGTATCTATACGCAATCTATCTTCAACATCTAAATGTTTTTCTTCTGGGACAAATTGGATAATAAGGGTCTTAGTTGAAACCTGTGAATTATCTAAAGCATCAATATGAGGTGACTCGTTTTGATACCTTAAATAACTATTGGTTGATGTTGAATATATATATTCCACATCAAATAAAACGCCTGGTGAATAATCTATTTCTATCTCTTGTCCAGATTCTTCACTTAAAGTAGGTCTTGAATTAAAAAACCAACTCATATAATCTAGCTTTTGGCCAGACAGTTCAAAATCTTGTCTAGCTTTTTCTAATCTAGAGCTTGATGTAAATAAATTATGTGGAGCATAATATCCTCCTGTATCATCACGCCAAAAATACTTAGGTCCATAGTTTGTTGCTTCTTCCAAATTTAAAATTCCATATTCTTTAATTTTTTGAATGGCTTCTGCAGATCCACCAGAATGACCATACAAAGCGTCCACTCCTTTAGCCCATGTTAAATAATATGGTCTGGCACTACGTACAGGGCCAATTTTACTTAATTGTTTACTGGTAAAGACGGCCATAAATCTAGTAGCTCCCCCTTCAACTAAAGTTGAATAAACCAAATCAGCTTTTGAAATACCAAACTGTGGCCAAGCATCTGGGTTATTATCTATCATTAATGCAATTGGCCAAATATTTTCATCTTCTTTTGAGTCTACACACAATCCAGTTAATATATTTCTAAATTTACAAAGTTTTTCATTATGAACTATATTACTTCCAAATTGAACATCGCAATTAACATATGTGATAATGATCAAACCAAAAGAAATTAAAAATAAAAAAAACACCAGAGCTAAACTGGTTTTTGAAGAAATCTTTTTATTAAAAAAACTTTTCTTTTTTTTACCTGTCATTTTTTTTAAATTATTCAAATGTCTGGACTGTATATCCATTATCTGCAAAAGCTACAAAGTTCATTTCAGGACAAGAGCCTCTCCCCTGTCCTTCCCCATGATTTTCAAAATTACTTATCTGTAAGATATAAAAATTCTTTTTACATTCATATTTTCCTTTTGAATACCTAACATATCTATAATGATAAAAATCATTGTTTATTGGATCTTTTGGGACATTATCAATAAATCCTTCTTTTTTTAAAACACTTAAAAAATATTCTTCTTCGCCTAAAGGCTCTTTACTAAGATCCCAATCAGACCAATCACGATCTTCTACTTTTGGAAAATACCCATATTTATCATAATACATATCTAAAGCTGAAACAATTTGATGAATATCTGCTTTTCTTTTTTGGTCACGAACCTTTGCTTTAATATATTCAAAAGAAACTAAGACTAAAACCATTGCAAACAATATTAAAGATATTGCCACCACCTTCTGCAACCTAAAGGTTGCTAATCGATTGTTTTCTGCAAGTGCCATTTATTTTTGTTTTTGTTAATTAGTCCAAGCTTGAGCACCCGGAGTAAATATTTCATATCTCAAATCTGTTGTGCCACCATCATTTTCCATACTAGAGTCATCTGTTTCAAGTAAAATCATTAACTTAAAATCTTGTCCATCACTACGATAACCATAACAACCATTTGCAACTGTTGTCCTTGATGTTAAAGGGTCTTCAGGGATTGCAGCTAATAGCCCTGTGTTGGTTAATAGCCCAAGCCTAATTCCGCTTGAAGAATTGTCTAAACAATAAAAAGTTCCACTAGTACTCGGATATTGGCCACCACTAACTACTTCGCTTAAATACATATTAAGTGCTTTATACACTTGTCTTAAATCACCTTGACGTCTTGCATCTCTTGATTTCTGTCTAGCAGTACTAATAAGAACAGTGGCTGCAACTGTTAAAAGTCCAACAATTGAAATAACAACCAAAAGCTCGACCAAAGTAAACCCTTTATATTTTTTTGTTTTAAACATATTTGTATGGTTATATATTTTTGTTTTTAAAATCTTTTATTTTTTTGATTCTTCTTTAGTTTTTCCTTCTTCTTTTTTATCTTCACTACCTTCTGGTTTATCATCACCAGAAGTTTCTTCTCCTTCTGTTACTTCTTCCCCTTCAGCTGGAGCTTCTGAAACAATTTCTTCTTCTTTCTTTGGAGTTTCAACTAATACTACTGGCGCACTTAAGTCTTGTAAAACTTCTACATTTTCTGGAATATTTAATTCAGAAATACGGATAGCACTATCAAGTTCTTTTAATTTTGATAAATCAACCTGTATAGTATGAATCAAGTCTGCAGGCAAACAAGAAACTTCAATTGTATTTAAAGATTTAATCAACACACCACCTAAATCTTTTACAGCAACTGATTCATTAATAAATTCAAGTTCAATTTCAGCTTTAATCTTTTCATCCATACGAACTTTATGAAAATCAATATGAATGATATTTTCAGATAAAGGATTCTTTTGAACCTCTGAGATAATAACAGTAAAAGGTTTATCGTCCTCAATAACTAGGTTAAATAAAGCTGACTCACCTACTTCCCTGTATAATTTCGTAAATTCACTAGAGTTTATGACAACACTTTTATTCTCAAAACCGTGTCCATAAACAACAGCAGGTAAAAGACCTTCTGCGCGAAGTTCTTCGTTATTTTTCTTAAATTTTTCTTTTAATTCTACTTTTAATGTTTTTGCTTCCATATGAATATTTTTCTAAATAATTCTTCATTTTGTCCAAACAAACTGAATAATTTTAAATATATACGAATATGATAACATATTTCCTATCACAATGCAAATTAAGCCACTCCTTTGTTTTTAATGATAATACTTTCAATTATTCCTAAAAATATGAAACTAATAATCAAAAAGCTACCACCAGAACTAATGAAAGGCAAAGGAAGCCCAGTAACAGGCAAAAGACCTATTGACATACCTATGTTAATAAAAACCTGGACACAAAATAAAGTTAAAACTCCTAATACCAAAAGTTGAGAGAAATTATCACGTGCAATCTTAACTGCCCTATAAAATCTAAAAAAGAATAAGCAATATAAGACTAAGACAAATAAACATCCTACCAGCCCCAATTCCTCAGCCAAAGAAGCAAAAATGAAATCAGCTTCTGTTTCTGGCAAGAAACGCAATTGGCTT
>Ga0208904_1000940_pt1 | contig 21364 bp, 23 predicted proteins | sample AntAceMetag02UKB_FD_184774 | JGI IMG/M metagenome (GOLD analysis project Ga0208904, IMG submission 184774) | Saline lake microbial communities from Ace Lake, Antarctica - Antarctic Ace Lake Metagenome 02UKB (SPAdes) (version 2) | ecosystem: Environmental > Aquatic > Non-marine Saline and...
AAAATACTCAATAACAGAGACAATAGGTGCTTACTTCAATCTTATTCCTGTAAATATTGGGCTGGCAAACGTAACGCAGATATCAAAGTGCCCATTTCACAAGCAAAGCAAGTTTTGTCTTGTTATGATTGATGGAGAAGAAAGGTTTATTTGCCATGAATGCGGAGTCAGCGGAGATGCAGTCGACTTTATTATGCAGTACGAGTGCGTAGACAGAAAGTCAGCCATAAAAATATTGGAAAGCAATCGCAGTAGTAATAAACAAAAGGAGAAACAATCATGCGTTTTACCGACAGTATAGGCATCCCCAACCCAATCAAGCGCGCAATCGAGTGGCAGACGCAATCACACAACCCAAAGTCAGACATTTCGTGTACCACCGTTATTGGCCCGCCCTTGTTGCGATGGCTCCGCAAGCGGTACGAGAAGGACATCGTTCAGGACTATCGTCAGTTACTATGGGTTCTTCACGGCTCCCTTATCCATCTCCTGCTTGAGAAGTTCGGAGGAATTGATGCGGAGTTGGTAGAGAAGGAAGTCGGAACAAACATTGAGGATTGGGTGGTGAGTGCAAAGATTGATTACGTCAAGGAAGGCGACAGCCTTGTTGACTATAAGTACACCTCGGTCTGGGCGGCTAAGGATGGCGTCAAAGACGAGTGGACGGCTCAGTTAAACATAGGGCTGTTCCTTCTACGAACCGACCCTGCCACTGCGGAGATAGGAGCGTCAATCAAGAAGCTTGCCATCTGCATTTGGTATCGGGACTGGCGCAAATCTGAGGCTGCCGACTTCCCTCGTGAGATAGATATGCTTCCAGTAGAAGTATGGTCGAGAGAAAAGACGCTGGCCTATATCACCGAGCGGGTCAAGTTGCATCAGGCATCAGACGGAGATTCGATCCCGCCGATATGCACGGACAAGGAGCGCTGGATTGGCAACTATGCCATAATGAAGAACAGCTCTAAGCGGGCTGTCAGGGCTGGCTTCAAGACCAGAGTTGAAGCAGAGGAAGCGTTAGCTACGTTCAAGTGCGACTACATAAGAGAGGCGTCTCCTAAGAGGTGCGTAGGCTATTGTGCTTACGGAGCTTGCGGCTTCTGCCCTTGGTGGAATCCAGAGACTCAAACTACGAGAGAGACTCCGGTGCTTAAAGACTCGTATGACGATAAGACTGCCAAGCGTGACAACGAAGCACGAAAGGGGGATGGCCCGAATGTCTAACAGGAAACATTGCTACACAGATAATACTGTTATGTTATTCGCCATATTGTTCCAGCAGGGGCTTGATGCCATCAAGTTCCCCGGCGGGGCGTTTGACTTCTGCGACCAAGAAGGTATTTTGTACGACTATGGTTCGGCTAATGCCCAGATAATGCGGGAGAAGATAGTAGACTATCTTATCGAAAAGACGAAACTATTACAAAACAAAGGAGCAGAATGAGTGAAACAACAGATTGGGAAACTCAGCAACTCAAACGCCTGATTGCCGCTATTCTCAAGAAGGTGGGGCCGGTAACTATAACAAGCGAGGCGCTATGTAAATCCGACGGAGCATGGCGCGTAGTCGAGGATGGCTACGGGGTTATGACAGGATACTGTTATTACGTCAAGTGATGCAATAGTTGCATCAAAACGAAAGGAGATGGCTTATGCCAAAACAGTTAGGACAAGCGAAGCTCGACTCGCTGAAGAAAGTAGTCGAGGCCAAAGTGAAGATTAACCGCTACGAAAAATTTTTCGCGGCTCTTGCTTACTCAGCCAAGGAACTAGGCTGGGGCTTGGTAGTAGCAGAGTTCAAGTTCCACCCCGTAAGAAGGTGGAGGTCAGACTTCGCTATCCCGTCAGCAAAGTTGATTGTGGAAATCGAAGGCGGTTTCTGGATGAAAGGCAAGGACGGAAAAGGCGGAAGGCATAGCAGAGGCGGAGGAGCTATAAAAGATATGGAAAAATATAACGCGGCTACTATTATGGGCTACGCTCTCCTGCGTTTCGACCCTAAGCAAGCCAAGGACTTGTCAGCCGTAGGCATTGTTGGCGATTGGTTCGATGCCAGAAGAAGGGAGGGCTGAACTATGCAAGACAAAGATTGTTGCGAGAATTGTATTTACTTTCTTGAGGGGAAGACTAGTGTAATTCATACTGGTGGCCCGTCAAGAGAATGGTGCGACTGGGTTGAGCCAAGCTTTTGGGACAAGATGCGGCATTTCTTGTTCCACACACCGATTAGAAGGAGACAACTGCGAGACTTCGTAGTGGAAACCCGTTACGATAAGACGAATTCAATTTGTCGAAAAGGGCATCAGTCAGTCGTAAAGGACGAGTCGGAATGGTGCGGCGACTACAAAGCAAAGGATTAATTATGAAAGATTCAATTTATATAGCAGGGCCAATGCGCTCGATTCCTTATTATAACTTCCACGCATTTGACATAGCTAGGGATTTTCTGCTAGCTGATGGGTGGAAGAAAGTTTTTAGTCCTGCCGATATGGACAGGGCGGCGGGATTCGATGCCCTGAAAAAGGAATGGCCTAAAGACTACAACTGGAGCGTCATCCCTGAAGCGTTTGAGTTCGAGAAGTGCATTGGCAGGTGCATAAAAGTGGTTAGGATGTGCGACGCCATTTATATGTTGAAAGGGTGGGAGAATAGTAAGGGAGCCAAAGCCGAACGCGCTGTTGCAGAATGGTGCGGGAAGAAGGTGCTCTTTGAGGAAGAGGAAGAGAAGCCATTGCTTCTTGAGGCTAACGAGCTGATAAATGGGCCAAGACAGGCAGAGTACGGCGCGCCTAATCAGGATTTTAAGCGCACAGCCGATATGTGGACTGGCTTGTTCCAATACAAACTAAGGGCAGGAGAGCGGTTCAGAACGGAGGACGTGGCATGGGCAATGATGCTCCTTAAGGCAAGTAGGCAGGATTTTAAGCGCACAGCCGATATGTGGACTGGCTTGTTCCAATACAAACTAAGGGCAGGAGAGCGGTTCAGAACGGAGGACGTGGCATGGGCAATGATGCTCCTTAAGGCAAGTAGGGGGTAACACGGACGGAAGCGCGATAATTTTTTAGATGCCGCTGGCTACGCTGGGTGCGGCTGGCGTTGTGTTCAGGAGAAGCTAAAGGAGGGGCTATGACCAAAGAAATGTTGCTGTCGATTGCAGGAGAGGCAAGCATTGTGCTTGCCGCAGACAACCATACGTTCGAGGGAGTGCCAATAAGTGCCGCAGAATACGTGTATTTTAAGGCGATAAGAGAAGGGAGGTTAGAGCCGCAGTATTGGATTGATGAAGCGTTGGATATCATAGAGATAGACGCAATGATGAATTTGGAAAACGCAACGCTAGACGAACAACCAAAGGAGGACGAAGATGGATTATAAACCCGACGAAAACGACCAGATTACGAAATGGCTATTGCCCTATGACAGTCATGGGCCAAGCGAGCACGGTCTTAAGTTGACTGAAATGCAATGGATAGAGGCCGAGCAGAAGCGCATTCGCTTCCCCACCATTATTAAGGAAAGAAAAGAAAACGAAATAATCGAGATAAGTTTATGGAAGAAAAACCCTCCAGTAGAAATGAAAGAAGCAGAATGTGGCGACTTAGCCATAAAAGCCAAGTAACTCTTTGCAGAAGAAAGTGGCGGTTAAAGAACCGCAAGAAACTTAAAGAAAAAGCCCATAAGAGTTACATTAAAGCCAAAAAAGAAGGGTATTACAAAATACATCTTGAGGAAAATAGAGAAAGGCGAAGAAGGTGGAGAAAGAATCATAAGGAAGAAGAAAACATCAGGACGAGGACGTGGAGGCTGAATAATCCTGAAAAGGCTAAAGAAAGCGCTCGGAAGACTTACGCGCTTATGAGGGATAAGGGATATTGGAAAGAATACTCCTTGAAACATAGGAAGCGCTTAAGAGACGCTAATAGAAGATGGAGAAAGAAAAATCCAGAAAGAGCCAAGGAATTAGACAGTAAATATAGACTTGATAATCCGGAAAGATACAGAAAAATTCAGAAAAGAAATTATGATAAATACAAACATTTCACAAAGAAAAAGCTTAATTCTCGGATGGGGGTTTCATTAAGAAAGTCTTTGCGAGACATAAAGGCGGGGCGAACGTGGGAGTCGCTTGTTGGATATACTGTAAATGATTTAAGACTCCGCCTCGAATCTTTGTTTGTAGGTGGAATGTCGTGGGAGAATATGTGCGAATGGCATATTGACCACATTACACCAAAATCAAGATTCCATTATAAAACCTCCGAAGATGCCGAGTTTAAGGCATGTTGGGGATTGTCTAATCTTCAGCCTTTATGGAAAAAAGACAACCTAATGAAAAAAGACAAGACAATGGACGAATGGGTCGCTAGGAGGGCTACATGATTGATACTAGGCTCCTCATATCCTACTGCGACGCACTTGCCTCCAAGCTCACTTGCGCTGAGTTCGGGGGTAGGTGCATCGTGTGCGGGAGGCCCGGAACGGACTGCCATCATTGGGCGTTCGGGCGGTCAATCCGTAAGTATCGGTGGAGGCTGGAGAATTTGGTTTGGATGTGTCGAGGAGACCACGACTTTGTTAGGGAAGACGATGGGCTTGAGGTGGAGATAGCTATTATTAGATATAGCCCTCATCGTCACGCTTGGAAAGACAACTTGCCGCCTCTGAAAGTGGAGCCATTCGGCAACTTCAAGATTCAGCAACAATATGAGTTCCTCAAGAGCGTGGCGAGAAGGACGATATTAAAGGAGGGAGACAAAGATGTATGAGTATCACGACGTAAAGAAAGAGACTGAAAATAAAGACGGGCTAGGGGCTGTAGCAAGCGTTCTTGTAGGAGTTGTTATCGCCATAGCCATGCTAACAAGTGGGTGCTAAGGAGCCACTCTGCCAAGCGTTGCTTCACGCAATGTTTTCCCATTGAACTTCCCGCCATCAATAACAATGTTTCCGTAAAGCTTTTCCAGAACTCTCACAGGCCAATCTGGGAAACCGCTCAATAACGTGATAGTACGACGTGCACTTTTGACGGTGTCCCACGCTGGCTTCTGCCCGATAATACCCGTGATAGTGTCGGTTACATTTCCCATAAAGTCAGCATATATCCCACCAAAATTCCCTCCCTTGCTACCCCACCCAAGAATGGCCGATGCCCATAGCATCTGTCCCAGAACAGGCACTAAATTTCCAAGCCCCATAAAGAATGAGTCTTTCAGCAACTCCTCCATATTCTTCTGCGGCCTCCGTCTTCCTATAGCCCCCAATGCTATGCCCGGAAGCAATCCACCCACCGCTATCTTCCTCCATATATCCTTGTTGGTTCCTATCTCTTTCCCCATACCCATCAGTCCGCTCTTCTGGTAAGCAGATAGCAACGGAGAGTAGACATCGGTAATGAACATCTTCATCATAGCAAATGGCTGAGACGTAAAGGCTAGTGTTGATTTAAGAAATGCCGAAGATTCCGACTGCAACAAGCCTCTGTCAGAACGAGACGCTGGATTGTGAGACTTCCTGATTACAGCTTCGGCAAAGTGGCGGGCAGTATCGGATATTTCCTGCTCAGTTTTGCCTGAATATTTCTGCTCGGATACTTTCATTTCATACGCAGTCTGGTAGGTAGCCAAACGAACCATTGCATCCGAAGCGGCCATAGGCCTCATTCCCATCTGCTCATATTTTATCAACCACTTCGACCCTTTCTGGCTTATCCCACGCCTCACATCCTGCCCGTATTCCAACAACTCCTTAATACTCTCCCTGCTCTTGCCGGGGAACAGCTCCCCGAAGACAGCAGGAGACAAATCATTCACCAATTTATAGGCATCAGTTTCACTTACGTAACCCCTGAAAGCGGCTTGCTTCATAATGGCGGCAATGTTTGATATAAGCTTAGGAGCCGCATGAACCCCAAGAGCAGAGATAGCGGGGAACACGGTGGTAAGCTGCGTCAGGATTGTCATTGGGTTCCAACTCAGGAAGGCCGTGTAAGCCTTGTTGGTGATGTAAGCCACGCCTCTTTCCAGAGGAGCGCCAGCCAAGCTCTTTAGCGTTCCAGCCGAAGACATTTCACGGCGCAATAACTTAATCAAGTCCAAACGATACCTGTCATTGCCATAAGTTTTCTGGAAAGCAGACCGCATTTCTGTATTCTCTATTGCCGCCAGCATCCTGAATATGTCCTGCGCCTTGGTCTGATAATTTATCAGGCTTTCTATGTGGGAAATGAACTTGCCGAATGAGTCGAGATTGTATTCCCCTGATGCGACATCGCCCCTATGCTTCAGGGCGTCAGGCTCCATGCTTACCTTGCCCAAGCCGGGAACATATATCTCTAACTGCTTGGCTATATCCTTCTCGTCCATTTCTATGAATAACCCATCCTTCGTTCTTTCGCTAGTGTAAGCTCCTGCTACTTTTATCGGTCTTTCGCCAGTCAGAATTTCTTTGACCGAAGCGGCCATATCGAAATGAAGGTCGTTCATCTCCTGCATAACATTTCCAAGAGCAAGCAAGTTGGAGTCAGACTTAACTGCTTCAATGATTTCGTTCACCAGAGTGTTCTCTCCGTTCGGGAAAAACTCAGGATGCGACACCTTGAACTTGGTCATGCTATTGTTGTCTAGCTGAGTCCCATAATTAGACATAAAGTAAATATCGAGAAGCGTTGACTTTGTCAAATTCTTCCCGCCGATTTTGACATAGTCGTAGATTATGCTCTTGTCGACATTGTGCTTCTTCAGCAGGTCATCGAAAGTACCATAGAACTTAACCTTCTGTTTCTCGTTTTCATTGATGATGTTAGTGAGAGGGTCGGTGATGTATTTCTTGAAGGCTCCGTCAACCTTGTCTGTCAAGAATTCCACCAAAGACCTTGCATCCATAGCCACAGAGATTCTCCTGCCAAGGGAAACCATCTTCTTGCCGAAGCGATGGGCGGCACTACCTTCGGACAACGGGTCAACAAAAACACCGCGAAGTTCTGGCGTCATTTCGGCGGTTTCTTTAGGAGCCTCTGTCTCTGCCACATCCTCGTCTTCAAACTGGCTCTGCTTCGCTTCGATGGCGGTTACAACCTGTTCGTCAGTGAGGAGCTTAACATTTGCAGGGAATCCCAATGCTTGCAGAAACTCGTGATTGTCTTCCGAGGCTCTCCTCTGACGTTCATCAGGGTCTTTTATACCTTCATCAACAAACAGGCGATGGAAGAATGAGTTCTGATTAGAGCGGGGCATCCCAGAGGCATCGCGCCGCTTCTGCATCTCGAAATTCGCACCCCCGCCTTCCAAACTGAAAAGCCCGTCCTTCTCTGCCGTTAATGCGTCTACGAACTTCCCGCCCACGGTCTTGTACCCGCTCGTAAGAGAACCCGGGGTCTTTAGAGCTGGATTTTCTTGTACAACGCGAGTCTCTATCTGGAAGTGCTGCGTCTCTCCGGGCAATGCATCGTATATGTTTCCTTCAGAGTCAATCAAAGACTTCTTGACAAACACCTCGCTCCGCTTACCAGTCCTTTCCCAGCTCACCCTTCTGTCTTTTGCGACAGGAACCCTGTCGGGGTTGATTGCCTTTAACTCGTCCTCTAGGATGCGGTTAAGCACGTATCTCTCATCGGCATCAAGCTTGGATATATCAGTCTTGCCGCCAAGAGCGTCTGCGTAGTTCGTGAAAATCCTCTTCATTACACTGCGAGGGGTTTGTGCGCTATCAGCCGCTATCTCGCCAATCTTGGTTTCAATCGCCTTGGCATCATCGAAATAATACTTATCGCTAACCTGCCCGTTGAGTAATGAGTCCCTGAGCGCGGAGCCATAGAGCTTGACTATCTCGTCTTCGGTTACGTTGGCAAAAACTGATTGGAAGAACTTCTGAGTGTCCGGCTTGAGAACCATAAAGCTCGCTCCCTTTTCCGGCCTTCCAGTTTCTTCCGATTGGAACTGGTCAATGAAGCCGACTGTTCCGTCAGCTTTTTTCTCAATATAAATACGAGCACTACCCTGTATGGCCGCCTTCATAAAGCCAAATGCTTTAGACACATCAGAGCTTTTAGGTAACTTGCTCTGCATAACATATTGCAAGAACGAGTTGGCTATGTTTTCCTTCTCAGCCTGATTCAGCCTTCTGTCCTTGTCAACCCCAAGAACAAAGTTATTGCGGAGAGCGTCCATCATTGGAGTCGGGAGAAGTTCCTGCTCAATGAAGTGGTGGACTAGCTCGTGAGTGAAAGTACCCAAGTCTGCCCCGCTGAAGAAGGCCATCAACTGCATATCTTTTCTGCCCAAGTAAGCACCAACCCCCTTTTCTTGGTCTTCGTGAAGAATCCTAACTGGCCCAACAGCTTTCGGAACAAATTGCTCGAAGTATTTCTCAGTCTTCCTGCGGATTTTTTCGGCAGCGGCGAGGTCGGACTTGCTCTTTTCCAGTCCTTTGACGCCCATCAGTATCTCTTTTTCCAACGCTGCTATCTGGCCGCCTATGGTGTTATCAACTATGGGAGCAGGCTCTTCAATGGGAGCAACCTTCTCTGCCGGAACAACGGCCTTGGCTTTACGAGCCTCAAACTTTTCTATATTGTCAGACGGCACTACCGCTATATCTTCTGCCTGTATTTTGGCAATTTCCGCCTTAATGTCTTGAAGGAACTTAAGCCTCTGAGCAGTATCTTCGGGAGTAGTTTCAGGAAGTTCATCTTCAACAGAGGGTTCGACTGCTGGAGGAACTACAGTTCCATCCTCTACTGGAGTAGGAGCTACAGAAGACCGAGTTTTCCAAGAATCTAACCTGCGGATTACGTTGAGATACGTGCCAAGCTCGACCTTGCTCTTGGCGAGAGTTAAGCCAGTATCGGTTAAGTCTTCTTTGCCCTCAACCTTAATGTCCTCCTGCTCTGCCGCCTCTTCTTTCGAGTACATCACACCAGAGAGCCGACCTTTCTCGTCAATGTCCAGTTTAATAGATACTGGCTCAGTCTGCCCTATGACTACGTTATGCACCCACCCAATAGCCAGCACTCTTGAGAAACCATCACCTACGCTTTCCGCTACTTTCTCCAGCAACGCCGTTGGAACCGCCCTGCTCTTTGAAGGGGCAATGGTTGTAGGCCTGCCAGCCACACCACCTATGGTTTTGAACGCCTTAGCCACTTCTTCGTTGTCTTGGTCTGTGGCTATCTGGCCGACGAACTCTTTGTCGTAGCCATCTATCTGCTTGCGAATGATTCCGTTCTCTACAACATCTTTAACAGAGCCTAGTTTAACCCCAAGCTTCTCGTCATATTTGTTTACTATCCTCGCTATTGACTCCATCGTAACTTCTGGATTGTCCATCTCGTTAATCAACTCAGGCCCAATCGCGGGATTTCTGGCGAGAAGGATAGTAAGTTCCTTAACTGAATCTTCAGGAGTTATCTTTGCTCTCTTGGCGTGGTCTGTCTCTGCGTCCATTCTCATAGCCGCCAAGTTATAGAACATGGTGGTAAACAGATTTTGCGTAGAGGTTCGCTTGGTAGGGTCAGGGTTAAGCTGACCTTCTCCGAGATTTGCGAAGAACCCATTGAAGTTGTCTATAGTATCTTGCTGTCTCTTAGGGTCTATTATCCATACGCCATTCACCTTCACTCCGCCAGCGTCAACCTTCTGTTGGGCGTCTGGATTTGGCTTGAGCGCATTATTGATGGTGCGACGAGCGGCCATATTGTTAAAAGAGTTCATTGTAGCAGGAAGACCACCCAGCGCCATACCACCAATGAATGCCTCCTGAAACAACTGCTTGTATTTGTGAGTCAGGTTGTCCCACTTGTCCTCGTTGTCCCAGTCCTTTTCCGTGGAGGACACATTGACAAGAGCATCCATAGAAATATTCTGCAAAAACTCTTCAAAGGTTTCTTCTACTCCAGTCTCCAGCCACTTACCAACGAGAGTTTCGCGGAACAAAGTCAACCGTCCGACTTTACTCGCAGTTTTCTTGACGGCAGTTAGCCCGCCTCTTTTAGCCAAAGCATTCGCCAGAGTGTATCTTGCGATTTCCTTTGATGTTCTGCCGCCTATACCTAGGCCAACCTCAATCCACGCTTGAAGCGGAGTGAGAAACATATTCATGGCTATGCGGGTGGATTCTGGCACATCAGGCAGGCGTTGCCTCAGCTCCTCAAGATTGCTCCCCCATTGCATAAGACCCGTCATAGCAGCGCCAGCGCCTCTAATGGCAAGCGTCCTACCTGCTGTAGAAGCCCCAGCTACGGCAGCACCACCTACCCCGCCAGTAACAGCACCAGCGGCAAACATAACGGCAAGCATGGGAAGGTTTTGAGCTATCTGCGAGCCAGCCACGTTAGTTATATAAGACCAAGTGCTCTTGCGGTCTGAATCGAATAATTGGCGGTTGACGCTAAGAAACGACTCGATGCCAGCATCCGTTTCATCTGCTCCAAAAGTCTTTGCCATACTTTGTACGAACTGGATTCCACCGCGATAGAAGCCTTTGTTGAATTCGCGCAATGCTCCCTCGTCCCGTGCGGGAGTATAGCCAAGTCGTTGTCCGGTATCACCAGCAAGAGACGATATGGCGTAGTTGCTCAACGTACCATCGGGAGACGAAAACGAAGCCATGGGAGTACGAGGAAGACCGCCTCTCGTAGTTAGCCGCTCTGTCTCGGGAGCTGCAGGCTCTCCCGTAATCGTATCAATACCATTGACAAAGCGATTAGGATGGTCTTGAGCCTTGAACCTACTATCCCAATGATACTTGCCATCTTCGGGACTTACCGCAGGTTCTACTCCGGCAGAATAAGCCTTGCGATAGTCATATTTATGGGCAGGGTCGTCTGGGTTAGGGTCAATTCCGGATTTAGTTGCGCGTTCTTTATACCACGACTGAAACTTATCCTCATCAAATGAATCGGCCATGCTGGTATTGGGCATATTATTGTCCCCCCGCTTTAGCTTTTTCTTCTTTTGCCATCAACTCCCATTCCGCTTCTATGGCTGGATATATTTTCTTAACTTCGTTCCATATAATAGAAGCGTCCCTGCTAACCAGTTTTGCTGCGGTCAAAGGAATGGCAACATTTCCTGCGGCTACTGCCCCAATAACCCCTTGCAATATTCCAGTTTCTTTTATTTTGCGTCTCACAATTCTGGAAACAGGGTCGTCTACTTGTAACCCGATTCTTTTTAATATAGCCCGGAGAGGCTGGTAAGTATCTAGGGCAATATCCGTAGCTTGATCTACGCGTTTTGTTGTTACGACATCAAAGACTGACGGCGTTAAATCTCCCTTTTTCATCTGCTGGTCAATACTTGCTAAGCCTTTATTAGCGAAACGCTCCAAACCTTCAGCGACATCGGGGAGCATAACTCCGCCAAAACGAACTATTTGTTCCTGCGTATCGCCCCTAGCTTCTTCAATATCCGACTTTATGCCAAGCAAAGTGCTCTTTAACGAAACCAGCTCGTCGTCTGACAGCTTCCCTTGCAAAACAAGACGACTAGTTTCTGAAGTGGCTACATCCAAGTCCGATGATTGGAGCACGGCTCCCGGACGGTTCATCTTTTTCATCAACAAGCTTAACTTGCTCTCCCTTCCTTTGACCAAGTCTTTATCCAAATCGCCGAATGACGCCTCTCTCAGTTTGCCTACGGCCATTGACGTGCCCTTGATTATGGCGTTAGTATTGTTTTGTCTGCTGAGTAACGAAGCATAGGCAATGGCCATGTGCAGCTTTCTTGGGTCGTCGCTCGATATAAATTCCTTCATTCCTGATATGTACAGACCATTCGCCGTAGCATCGCTCTCAAATATAGACTTCAAAGAAGGCGGGTATTCTATTTCTTCGTTCCAGTCAACCTTTGCTGCACTACCGCGTTGGTCTGCCATAGCCGCACGCTCAGATGCTAATTTACTATTCAGTTCTTGGGCTGTATTTAATTCGCTTACCAGCCCCATCCCCACCAACTGCTCCTCTACCACCTTGCCCCATTGACCACCAGCTACAGCCAAAGCCATGTCACGCGTGTTTTTGTCGGCAGTTGTGCCATACACTCCGAATTCATTGGCTCCGCCGATAAGCTGGTTGAATGCAACTTGCTGGCTTTTGTCTAATGTTTTGGCGAATTGGCCAAAGCGCATGTCGGCATACCAAAACTCACCAGCCTTGTTGCCCTCTGGGTTATTGAAATCAACAGACACCGTTCCGTCTGCTTCGTACTTGGCTTGCTTCTCTTCATTTGAGGAATCTTTAGTCGCCGAACCAGCAGCTATCAAAAACCGAGCAGCTGAACCCATGCCAGCCTTTTCCCACTTCTCGTTTTGCGCCTCCAGCCTTCCTTGATAATACAAATCCCTGCCCTCAGCAAACTTTGAACTGATTATAGAAAAGGCATCGTCCAGTTGGCTCATCTCTGGAGTAGGGCCTCCCCTTGCAATTCGCGCCAAGACAGATTTGAATTTCGGATTCTGTTTGACGAGATATGCATAAGCTATCTCTTTCGGGTTGTCTATTTTGCCAGACTTGTCTAAGTCAAATGTTTCCAAATCAAGGTCTATGTTGAAGTTCTTGTCTGTAGCTATTCTCTGTTCCGTAACAGAATAAATCTTTGAAGCTTCTGCCCCCGTCCATTTTGATATAGATGCTGCATAACCCACCACTTTGTCAACAAGCGGCAACACTTCCTCTTCACGCTTCTTGTTGAACTCTTCCGCCACCTTCTTCTCTCTCAAATCAAGCTCGCTCTTTACTGCGTATTGTATCTCTTTAATCAATTCGGCTTGAGCGTTCTCGCCAGTAGCTGTTATCTTGACGCCGGGAGCAGACAGAGCCTTGACTATATTGTCGAAAACTATTTCATCTACCTGCTCTTGAGTGACATCCTTTTTGCCAGCCAAAGCGTTTAAGGTCTCGTTCGCCACGCTTTTCCCTAACTCTGCGAAAGTAGTATTAGTCGCAGTCATCTTCGGAGAACCGCTTTTGGTCTCTGTTATTTCCACGTTCTTAGAAGAAACCATTCTGCTTGCCAAGGAGTTAGCCATAGCGACCGACTTTTCGTCACTCGTAGAAACAGTAATCATATCGCTATAAGCGAACCCACTGTTTTCCGCGCCAACTTTAGAGGCAATCGTATCTCTAAGCCCTGCCCCCTTAACCTCGTCGAAACTTCCAGTCTCCACTAAAGCCCGCTTCAACTTCCCCTGTTCGGCGGCATAGTCATCCAGCCCGTTAAGCTTCTCTTGAGCAGCTATTATTCCTTTACTATCTTGCAGATTAGTGGCATAAGCAAGCTCTCTCTGGTATTCTCGCTCAAGCTTTCCAACAGTTGTCTTTACGGTTTTGGCATCTGGGCCAGCACCCTTCTTGATGTTTATTCTCAATGCTTGCTGAGAAGCACTGAGCTTTGTTATCGGCACGTCAATATCAGTAAGCTCCCCTGCCAAATAAGTCTTGTGAACGTCAGGATTGTTTTCCTTAATGGCTTGTTCTGCCGCAGCCTTGGCTTTGGCTGGAGTGCTGAACTTGCCAGAAGCGACGGTTCTGCTCACAAAGTCCTTGGCTTCTTTAGCCGTAGATATCCCATAAAGATATTTAGCATCTCTCGTCTTGAGCGATGACACCGCCGCCTCATCAGCTGCTAGTTGCGTCATAGATTCAATGCCTCTGGATGCGCTGGCTTGAAACAGCCCCATCAAGTCGTCGTGAGACTGCTTCCAGACAGGATTGCTCTTCACTTTTTCAGCCATCAGCAAAGGAGAGAGGGTCGAGGCGGGGTCTACGTATTTTTTATAATAAGAAGCCAAAGAACCTTCTTCTGTCTTCCTACTTACTTCATCAGCCCTGAACAGGTCGAAAGCCTTCGGGTTTAGTTGTCTTAACGCCACTTCCCCAACTTGAAGATCTTCCGGACTTCCAAATAGTTTAGCGCCCTCTACGGTTTCGGCAATCGCCCGAACATCCTCTACTGAACCCGCTCTTTTTAATTCAGCCTCTATGGGCGAGCCGCCAAGCGGGTGCTCTCTGTCCCATTGCGCTCTATCAGCAGAGGATATCGCAGGTCTCATAGGAGCGTTGGCGGCAGCATATTGACTTACCGCCTGCTTCTTCTGTTGTTGTTCCTGCATCATGGATTGGAAAAGCTGAGTGCGTTCATCTTCGCTTAAGTTGATGTCGGGCTTATTGGCAAATACCCCTTGATTAGTCTGATAATCACGGTCGAATACTTTGCGTTGATACAGCTCGTCTGATTCTTTCCGTGATTGGGCAATCCAGTTCGGGTCGTATTGCGGAGTCTTCTCGATTATGCCTTGAGACAACTGATAGCCAGCCATATCTTCTTCCGACCATTTCTCGCCAAATGGCTTGTTATAGTTGTAGTCAGCCGGATTCTTCTTTTGAGTATATTTCCCGATGTCGCTGTTATATGCTGGCATAATTATTCCTCGTTTCTTTACCATTTTCCTTCGGGACATTTGCTTTCAGGTTTAGTTCGCCACTTACCAAAGCAACAACTCTTGTATAATTTGCATCTAAATCCGTAACTATAAGAATTTTTGCACGTCCTGCAAATTTCATATCTTTCTTTGCTTGTTGTCAACTGCACAATGGCCCCCAAAAAGTCGGCCAGCCATCTCCTGTATATTCTGGACTTACCCCGCAGCCGACTTGTATCCCAAACCATTTTGAAGGATAGCTGGCGTATTGATACCAAGGCAAATTTATCAGAGTTCCGTCTTCACCTACGGAACCATAAGACTGAACCGCACCAAACTCACTCACTATTCTCCATACTATAACGCAAGAAGGATCGGCTTGTCCCGGCCCGCCATAAGGTCTAATATCCCAAGAAGAAAGATATGACACAAAATTTCTTGCTACAACACATGAACAGCAAGCTGTTCCGCAACACGTCGTACAAAGATGCCCGTCTTTAGTTAGCAATAGTTTGGGAACAGTAGAAGTACAATGTAGCGATGCCATTATGCACACTCCGAAGCTGTTGTAATGTCGAAAGGTGCAGTTGCAGATGGCGTCTGGCATAAACCAGATGTAAACGAAATTCGTTGTTTTGTTTGTATTAATGTTGCGGTTGCTGGATTCCAACTTACGTCTACCACTACATCAATATAACTGCCATATCCACTAGCAGGGGTAATAGACGCTGCTCTTGATATTGGTATGTTCCTTGTGCGAACTTGTTTTGTCCCAGTTGCATCTACAGTAACGAATCGACCCACCAACCACGCCGTATCTGTCGAATTCCACCAGATATCATCATCATAATCCGTTACGCTCTCGTCAACATTGCCACCCCAATCTCCGGCTTTATAAGGTAGCTTTTGTACAATAAACTCAACAAAGCTATATTTCACGTTAGGATAATGACCTCCGGGGCCATCAACATAACGATTAACTGAAACAACTGCATCTCCTGTTTCAGGACTAACGGAAATTCCGCCAGCACCAGTAACTTTTTTTACGCCGGTATTCCTAAGTTCAATATTTTGGCCGTTTTTAGTTGCGGTTATCCCATCTCCCGTAGGGGTAGTTACTCCGACTGCTCCAGTAATTCCAGCAATGTTGGTGACGCCTGTGTTCTGCAAAGTAATAGCTGTTCCAACAGTTGTTTTCTTTAATCCAGCCCCACTAACTGCCAGCGTAATGTTCCCTATAAGCCCATCGAAAGTCGCCACAACTCTTCCCCAGAAAGCCCTGCCTATTTCATTCACCCTTCCGCTCAGTTTCAACACGTCGCCTTGAGGGGCGGCATCATCTAAATTAACTAACGACCTAGGAATAATCTCCTGAACCATCTGCCTGACTTCATCTTTGGTGACAAACATACGAGCCAAGTCAGTTATCGCTTTTGAAACTTCAGACTGTTCTGGCTGTTCAGATTGTTCTGGTTGTTCTAATTCAGGCAGTTCGTTCATTTGACTCCAAAATTAATACGCAGTATTAGCTTCTTTCGTAACCTTGTGAAGCATCCATAAAAACGGGCCAGCTTTGCTTATATAACTACCGTGGTAGCCATTAGTGCTCATTGCTGAAGCAGCCAGTGCTGCCGTAGCATAATATGTGATAGTATGGCGTATATTCTCGTGAACCGTCCACCAAGAATTGACGAACCCAGTCGTAGAGTTCATCAACCTCACGACGTAAAACGTCTCTCCCCTTGTAACCCACGTTACGGTGCTGCCTGACGAAGGAGCCTTAGCAGTCCTTACCACCTTCTCGTAGTCATACTTCTTAAACTCATTGATGTCGCCTCTTATTCGCGCTGTTGAATTGGCAGGAATATTGGCATTGCCACCCGAAGCTACAATCGCTGGTATAGAATCTGCATTTTTGTGAACTTCTGTTGTTTCTGAATAATCATCGCCAGCGCCAGTTATATACGAAGCTATATCCTGCTTGGTAGAAGTTGCCGTGCGTTTCTCAGTGTTATAGCCCGCTTCAGTCGGATCGTTCCTGACTGAAACTATTGAACCAGCAGTTTGAGACGCTGGGAGGCTTTCTACTCCGCTATTCTGAAGATTCTTTGTTGAGACAACCTTCTTGAAAGCATCCTCTTGGGAGTCAGTAGTTTCAACATTTTTCAATTGGGTATAAGAAGCGTGAGTTTCCCATCCACCAGACTCATTTGGAACAGCCCTTACTCTTACTATGTACCCAAGATCTAGCCACTTTTGTATTTCAGTTTCGCTATAAGGAAAAGTTGTAGTAGACCCTGTATCGGTGAGTTCTACAGATTTACGAGTCTTAGACTCTTCAGTACTTGTGGCTGCTTGAGGGATGAAAGTTCTTTGAACAACTATAACATCCCACGTCCCGTCGCTATTATGAACCTTCCGCAAGTCCCAAGTATTGTATTGGGCTGGTGTCGCCAGAACTATTACGTCTGCCTCAGCTTTTGTCAGCCCAAAATAATAACTGGTATATTCCTTATACTTGAAATTCCACGCAGTGACTTTATCCTTTTTCTCTGCCTTAGTCGTGCCTTTAACTGCCACAACTATATCTACCAGCCCAGAAGCTTTGCCATAACTAGCCGTTGCACTCGCTCCAGCAGCTTTAGCCCCGTCTATTATGGCTTGAGCCAAATCCTTTGGGACTTGGAAGTAATAGGTTATATCCTTGGCGTTTGTGGCTTGGTAGTTCTGGAAGGCTGTAAGCGTGAATTCTGGTTTGGCCAATTGAATTGTAACCACCCCGCTACCATCATCGGCAATAGACGGGCTTACAGATATGTTATGCCACACACCGGAAAGAGTCTCTCCATTAACAACGGCATCTTCATACGATACGGCACTAAGGCTCAATGCCATCGTATGCACTTTAGTCGGGTCAAGACCAACCCACCGCACCGTCCTGTAGCCTTCGGCTTCTGCTCCTGAAGTCCTTAAGTCCTTGCCCTCAACCATTCTGGCTTCAGTCCAGTCTATGCTCTCGGCAAATCCCTTCCTAAGCACTTGCACCAGCTTTGTAACATCGCCCTGAGCTATCCTGCGTATGTATGCTTGACGCCAGCGTCCAGCAAATGTTTCTGAGCCAGCTTCGGGGTCATCAACATAAGAACATTCAACCGTGTTCTTTATGTCTGTTATCAAGTTGAGCAGGTCGGTGATGTCTGATATATAATCAGGAGCCAGCTCCCTTAAAGAACGCCACAGCTCGGCATCGCCATTCAGAGACGTATAATTGGTTGGCTGTTTGTCGTAAACCTCCCAATCACTTGCCTCAAGCACCTCGGCGTATTTCGTTCTTAGTGGTGTAATTTCATCAGCCATAGCTTATCTGTCCGTAAAAATATTTGTGGAGAAGGTAAAAACCTGATTATTCTTGTCTCTTGCCACTCTCGGTTGTTCGGGAGCTGGGCTCATCTTTACTAACTCGTCCATAGCTTCTTTTATCTCCGCCCTAAACGTAGTGGAAGACAGCTGCCTCTTGCCTATGACAGACATAGACTCCTTCATCACCAGCAACTCTAACGCCCTTGTCGAAGGGAGTAGGGGCATATCAACGTCCTGATAAAGAGGCTGAGGATATTCCCAGTAATCCACATATACTGATAAGTCAGTTATCGCGTCCCCATCAGCATCCAAGCAAACTATCTTCTGAGTTCCTCTCGGCCTGATAACAAAGTCAACACCATCTAAGTTGTTCCCCCAATACTTAGGAGTGAATGTCTTTATGGCTGTCAACTCGTAGTATCCCGGCTCGCCAGCAAACTTGGCGTATTCCCCTGTATAATCTGTAGTAAGCAAGTCGGAAGTGAACGTCGTCCCGCCCTTAAATACATAGAAATCCGTTCCGTAATACCTTGCATCATCAGATGGAACGTAAGTATAGCAAAGGTCAGTTGCTTCATCAGGAGTTACTGCGGCTCTGTCTCTGTTGATATAGTCGAATCCATCATCAACATCCTTGACCCTAAACAATCCTGACATATTAGAAGGCAGCCACATACCCTCGGAGTAATCAGAATCGGAAAGGTCTACCGTAATTCTTCGGCGGAGAGGCGCGATAGGAATGGCGGCACAGAGTTCAAAGTAGAACTTATTAACGAAAGACTTGACAGTCGCTTCGTCGTCTTTGTCGCCAGTCCTTCGTAACGCTCGCAGAGTGGTACTAACGAGATTTCCTAGATTTTCCATATTACTCCTATTTTACACTGAGGGAACGGCGCAGAAGGCGCGGTAGGAGGAGGTTTCCGACTGAGCCGTCCCTCGATTTAATTTATAGCACCCCGTTCACGCCTATAACCCCCGGCAACGCCGCCATTGCATTGTTTTGAGCGCGGGCGTGGGAGCCTTCGGAAGCGTTGCTCTCAACCACCCACACGGGTATGTCGCCAGAGTTGGCAACAAGGAACTGTATTTCCTCGACCATCTGTGCCACCGGAACCTTGTCGCCATCATAGGGATGATTGCTGGTTTCAAAGCCCACAAAATCGGCGTTACGCGGAACACGGCGTCGCATTACCAGCTTGCCCATGTCGCGCCCTACGTTCTGTTCGTGCGTTCCTACTGGAAGCGCGATACCATCCCGCGCAGCAAACTTGCGGATATAGTCAATGCCAATCTCCACCATGTCTATTGACAACGGCCCCCGGTTTGATTCTATTGCCAGCATAAACCCGTCAACGAGCGGAGCCAACGCCTTCACCACGATTTCAATGAACGCGGGGATTCTATCCATGTACCGCCAAAACGGGTACTTCGCGGTGGCCGACTGTGGGCAATCGAACAGCATTATTACGACGAGCTTGCCGCGCTCTTTCAGGCGGCGTATGAAGTTAAGGAGTGACAGCACCTTGGCGGCGTCCAACTCACTCCGCATGAACTCGCCCTTAAACGGGCTGGACAAATCCTCATTGCAGATATTGAGCGTGATTGTATTAACGCCGAACTTGTCCATATCGTCCATGTAAGCGTTCTGTTTGGCAACTGACGTACCATCGCCCCAGCCGAGATACCAGCACCCGTCAATCTTGCCACGGTAGTAAAAGAACAATTTGCTATGGACAATCAGTGGTAACATTTTTCTTTCCCTTTCGTTTGCGCCTGACCCATTCAAAAGCTCCACACCCTATACCCGCCAATACCAAGGCAACTGCTCCACCGGCCTGAACGCGCCAGTCGGCACCAGACGCCCCAACCGCTTCGAGTGCTTCTGTAATGATATTCGTCATGTCCATCTCTCTAAGCGCGCCATGCTGTTTGCCCTGACCGCCGCCCACATTGTATAGGCCAAGGACTTGCGGCATCTGGTGTATAACATTATCTCAAGGAAAATATCGTCAGCTTCCTTGCGGGTAATTTTACGCCCACCGATTTTATGATGCGTCAATAGCCAATCGTGAATTAGAGCCGCTATGCCGTATGGGTTGCCCTTAGTTCCTGTGGGCGGGTACAGCCACCAGAGCGCCCTTGGCACGGATGCAAAATCAAAGTGGAAGCCTTCTCGAACCGTTGATAGTTCCCCGGCTTCTGTGCGATAAGTGACACCACGTTCCAACTCATACATCCGTTTGTCAAGTTGCTTGACGCGCAACGGTAACCCGGTGAATCGGTAATCGGGATCACACTCTGGGCTAATATAGGTTGTAATTTCGTCTTTGCTCACGATATTCCAATCATGTTAGGTTGTGCTTCCCACTTCTCAAGGTGCTTAATGTCCTTCTCTAATACTGCGGCTTCATCCTCAAGCGACTTGCGGTCATGGTTATCATGGACACAAGCTATGCAATTTTTCAGTTGCACAAGTCTTTCGCGCATCGTTTTAAGATGTGGGGAGTCGGGCATTATAACGTCCTGAATTTCTCAAGCAACCAGACACACGCGCCACCGATAACAGCAAGAGCGGCAAGAATCATCGAGCCGATGGCAACCAGCTTTGCAGGCTTTTCCTCAAGCACCTTTATTCGGTTACGCAACCCCTCGCCCTGCACACATCCGTTGGCCGACAGGTTATCAATCTTGGCAAACAGAATGTTGTTGGCAACCGTCTGGTCGTCGCGTGACTGCTCGGTTTGCTTCATCAGCGTTTTCACATCTGCAATCAACCCGCCAAAAACCTGTGGGTCTATATTGCCCATAATCATTACCCGCCTTTCCATATCGTTTTCAAATCCCGCCCAAGCTCCGCGAACGCACCGATCACTGGAACGCATAAGATTTTCCACAAGCCAATGAGTCCTGTGCCAACAACCATTATCACCAGACATATAAATCCCACCGTCACCCCGCGAATCATTGACCATTTGGTTTCAGGTGCTATCATGGCGTTGCCTTTCCCTTGATGATAACTGATACGACCGATGAATAATTGGTTTGATACCAGTAGGCAACCGTAGCGGTGCCGGTAACGCCATAGAACGGTTGATATGTGCCAATGACCGTGGAACTCGCATTGGACCAGCGTTCTCCATAAGCATCGTTCAAAAAACCATTTATCCAATAATGTGAAGTGTCAGTATCAAAATGCACATAAACATTGGAATGTGTGGTGGCAGCAGTCCATTCAGGGATGTTCGTGCAAGACCATGCGGGGTATCCGTCTATATTTTCGATTTGCAAATAATTTGTTTCGGTAATATCAGGGATGAGCGACCCCGAAATTGTTAAGTTGGTCAACACGCTCACATTCGTCGTGACCGTGGCCGTCCCCCGCGCATGCTCCACACCTGTTTTCCAGACAACAACGCTCTGGGCGTGGAGGGCGGTGCAGGTTAGGGCTAAGAGCAAGATTGTTAATAGGTGTTTCATTTTTTTGCCATTGTACAAATTGCCACCGCTGTTGCGCCACGATAAGGCCGGTTATACTTACATTGCATCGCTTCATCCTCTTTACATTCAGTCCACAATAATGAATCAT